>Ga0164241_10000151_pt1 | contig 165543 bp, 131 predicted proteins | sample OricomyardsoilBY_FD_108780 | JGI IMG/M metagenome (GOLD analysis project Ga0164241, IMG submission 108780) | Backyard soil microbial communities from Emeryville, California, USA - Original compost - Back yard soil (BY) | ecosystem: Environmental > Terrestrial > Soil > Unclassified | place... | reverse complement strand
CTGCGCTCCATCTCACACGACTCCCTTCATCTCACACGACTCCCTTCATCTCACACGACTCCCTTCATCTCACACGACTCCCTTCATCTCACACGACTCCCTTCATCTCACACGACTCCCTTCTTCCTCTGCGTTCCTTCTCCTTGTCCCGCTGATTCTTTTTCTATCGGCTTGCAATAACGGCTTATGCCATGATAAGTGCGGCGGAAGCTCGTGAAGATGGAGCAAGGCGACCGCCGGGAACAGGAAACGGAGGCGGCATCACGGCCATATAAAAAACGCACAGGAAGAGCGTTCTCCTCCTGTGCGTTTCCGTTTACACTCCCTCTCTCCCATCCTGCCGGATGCGGAACGGCCGGGGATACCGAAGCTTCACGGCGCCTTACTTGTCGGCCTCTCCCATCACCGGATCGATCGAGCCGATGATCGCCACGACGTCGGAGATCATCGATCCCTCGCACATCGGCGTGAGCGCCTGCAGGTTGCAGAATGATGGGGAGCGGATCTTCATCCTCCAGGCATGGCCGGTGCCATCGGAGACGATGTAGAAGCCCAGCTCTCCCTTCGGAGCCTCGATCGCCATGTAGGTCTCCCCCGGCTCCGGCTGCACGCCGAAGTTGATCAGCATGAAGTCGTGGATCAACTCCTCCATCTTCGTGTAGATCTCCCCTTTCGCCGGAAGCACCTGCTTGGCGTCGTCGGCCATGACCGGCCCGTCGGGGATCTTCCCCAGAAGCTGGCGCACGATCTTCACCGACTCCTTCATCTCGCCGCCGCGCGTCAGATAGCGCGACAGACAGTCGCCATCGCTGTAGGTGATGACATCGAAATCGAGGTCATCGTAGAGCAGATAGGGCTCATCGCGGCGGAGGTCATGCGGGATGCCGGAGCCACGGAGACATGCGCCGGTAAGACCCAGCGCGATCGCTTCCTGGGCGGTGATCACGCCGATACCGACGGCGCGCTCGATGAAGATGCGGTTGCGGTTGACAAGGCCCTCGAAGTCGCTCAGATGCGCCGGGAACTCGTCGATGAACTGGCGGATCATCGGAAGCACCTCGGTCGGGAAATCGTTGGCGAGACCGCCGATGCGCGTATAGCTGGTCGTGAAGCGGGCGCCGCAGATCCTCTCGAAGATATCGTAGAGCTTCTCGCGCTCGCGGAACGTCCAGAGGAGCATCGTCACCGCGCCGACGTCCATCGCCATCGCCCCCATCGCCATCAGATGGCTGGAGATACGGGCGAGCTCGCAGAGGAGCGTCCTGATCCAGGCGGCGCGCGGCGGGATCTCGATCCCGGCGGCCTTCTCGACGGCCAGAGCGAACGCCGTGTTGTTCGACAGCGGCGAGAGGTAATCCAGACGGTCGGTATGCGGAATAAACTCGTGGTAGGTGATGTTCTCACCCAGCTTCTCGTAGCCACGATGCAGATAGCCGAGCTCGGGGACGCACTTCTCGACCGTCTCGCCATCGAGCCGCAGAAGGACGCGGAGCACACCGTGCGTGGCCGGATGCTGCGGCCCCATGTTCAACACCATCGCGTTCTCGAGCGGATCGCGCCCCTCGAGACTGATCGTGGTATCCTTGTCGATGATCTTGCTGAGGATCTTACGCTGGCGCAGGTCATAGACGCGCTCGAGCGTAGCGTTCGTATTGATATTCATTGGAGATAGGTCCTTGGTCAGTTGTCCGTACTCATCACACTCCCCGCCCCTCTCAGTTGCGCTCCGGCAGCGGCAGCGCCCCTGGCACACCCATCATCGGGAACTCCTTGCGGAGAGGATAGAGGGGCTCGCCGGTGTTCGGATCGACGAAATCCTCCGGCATATACATGCGGCGAAGATCGGGATGCCCGTCGAATATCACGCCGTGCATATCGTAGGCCTCGCGCTCGTACCAGTTGGCCGAGGTGAACAGCCCGACAAGGGAATCGACGTGCGGCGTGCGCTCCTCGGTGAAGCACTTCACCCGGAGACGCATGTTGTTGTCGATCGACCAGAGGTTGTAGATAAGCTCGAAGCGCTCCTTGCGACGGTTCCAGTCGACCACGCAGACATCCTTCAGCATAGTGAAGAGAAGCCCGGGCTCGTCACGGAGATAACGAACAACCTCCACCAATCGTTCACGCGGCATGGAGACCGAAAGCTCCCCGCGGTGCTCGGTGAACGTGAAGGCTCCTTCGCCGAACTGCTCGTTCAACTTCGGCAGGACCCTACCTTTGACATTATCGAGACGTTCTGCAAGTGTCATAGCAAAGCAAACTTACTGAATTCCTTCCGGGAGGAAGTGTAAAAGGGCGTTCAAGGTGCTTCCGGGGCGTTTTTCAGAGACGGCCGGAATATTCGCTCAGGAACCGCTTCTCGTCGTCGGTCAGCGAACCGTAGCTTTTCTCGTTGATCTTGTCGAGGATCACGTTCAGCCGCTCCTCGTCGCTCAGATCCCGCCCCTGCGCCTTCTGGAACGGGATGCGGACCCGCACCGGCTGCGAGACCGATGCGCGACGCGGAGCGGCGACAGGCTTATGCGCGATGGGAACGGGCTTCCCCTTGCCGGCCATCCGCTCCATCGACCGGATCGGGCGGAGCAGGAAGGGATATTTCTGGAATCGCAGATGGAAATACGCGGCGCCCAGAAGCAGACCGAACCCGCCGATGCTGAAGAAGCTGAGGAGCGTGGTGCCGCCGGCCACACTGCTGTAGATCGTCGACACAAGCACAAGGGCGATCAGCGCGGCCAGCACATAGAGGCTCCGCACGCTGAAAAAGAGGATGCGCACATCGCTGTGCGGAAACAGATAGACAAAGCCGACCAGCACGAACAGGGCGATATTGGAGATGCCCGCCATCGGCAGGCCGGTGCCGAAGAAGAGCGCCGTGTGGATCACCCCGGCCGTCACCAGCACCAGCAGCAGCAGCATCCCGAACTGCCGGGTGCCGAGCATCTGCTCGAGCTCCTCGGCGGGGGTCGAAAAGACGATGCTTCCCACGATCAGCCCCAGAAATCCCGTCGCCAGCGGATAGCTCACCAGACGCCAGAGCTCCAGCCCCGGAAAGATATCCACCGGGGCGAGCACCACATACGGCGTCAGGAGATCGGTCAGCCTCAGCAGCGAGAGGATGAAGAGCGCCATGATACCGATCAGAATTTTGCGGGAGAGCGACCAGGAACCCATAACAGCCGTACGATCCTTACTATCTGCGTAATGCCGATGCCGTCGGCGAACAAACTACTACAACAACCCTCCATCGTGCAACGTTGCCGTGGCACGACGGCCTATAAATCGGCGTTTGCGCCGATCAGAAGATCGAGACGATGCCGGGAGCAACCAGCAGCGTGGCGAGCACCCCGCCGGCGGCGCCGGCCAGATGCGCCTCGTGCCCGATATTGTCATCGACCTTCCGCATGGCGTAGATCGAGTATCCCACATACAGAACCGCGTACAGATACGCCGGCATCGGTATCGCGAAAAAGACGCTGAACATGGCGGTCGGATTCGCCAGGCAGTAGGAGAAGACGAGGCCGGAGATCGCACCCGACGCGCCGATCGCCACATACTCCGGCTGCCGGCGGTATTTGTAGAGCGGGTAGAGGTTCCCCACCACCAGGCTGATACCATAGATGAGGAGGAACGGAACGCTCCCGGCGATCGCCTCCAGGGCCGGGCCGAAGAAGTAGAGCGTCATCATGTTCAGCAGAAGATGCGCCATCCCCCCATGCACGAACCCGCTGGTGATAATCGGATGATACTCATGATGGGCTATCATCCGATAGGGCTCCAGCGCCAGAAAGTCGAAGACCTTCCGATTGGATAACGACAGAAGGCTGATCCCCAGATTCAGGATCAGCAGACAGAGCGTGGCGGGAGAATCGAACAGCGTGGAATACATCATGCGAATATACGACGGTCAACTCTGCGAATTGTTCGACTCCATCCCCCCCTGTTCACCGAATAAAACGGTTTCATCGTGCAACAGCGATATTTTTTTTCTTGGAATGGCTCCCCCCTCCATTGTATGTTTGTGGCCCACTCGGGAAGATTCCCCGTATTGGTCAGGTAGCTCAGTTGGTAGAGCAATGGACTGAAAATCCATGTGTCGGGGGTTCAAATCCCTCCCTGACCACCCCGTGATGTACGGCGTATAGCGCAGCCCGGTAGCGCACTTCGTTCGGGACGAAGGGGTCGCAGGTTCAAATCCTGCTACGCCGACATACAGCAAAACCCTGGCTCATCGAGCCGGGGTTTTTGTGTTTTGGAAGCATCCCCTCCGGCTCCCCGTCATACCGTTCTATCCACATTCCCTCACAGCGCATGGCAGCTACCATAGCAACAGGCGGACTCCTCCGCCCCCCCCGTCTCCGCAGCGGAGAGTGCATCGGCATCGTGGCCCCGAGCTCCCCGCAGCGCGATGACGAGCGCCTTGCCAGCGGCATCAGATATTTCGAGTCGCTCGGCTATCGCGTCCGCTGCGGCGAACATCTCTGGAAGCGTCATGGATATCTCGCCGGCACCGATCGGGAGCGGCTCGAGGATCTCAACACCATGATCGCCGATCCCGACGTCAGGATGATCATCGCCGGGCGCGGAGGCTACGGCGTCACCAGAATACTCGGGGGGATAGACTACGCGGCGCTCCGACACGATCCGAAGATCATCGCCGGGTTCAGCGATCTTACCGCCCTCAACTGCGCCATCCTCACCGAGTGCGGCATGACCAGCCTGTCCGGCGCCATGCCGGGGGTGGACTTCTGGAACGCGGAGGCGATCGACAGGTTCGCCGAGGAGTCGTTCTGGCGCGCGGCCACATCGGCCGAGCCATACGGGGCGATCATCCAGCCGGAAGGCTCGGCGATCGTCGGGCTGCGCGGAGGATCGGCCGAAGGCCCTCTGCTGGCGGGCAACCTGACGCTGCTGGCATCGCTGGCGGGGACCCCTTATATGCCGGGCGGAGAGGGAGCGATCCTTCTGATCGAGGAGATCGGCGAGGAGGCCTACCGCGTCGACCGTCTGCTGGCACAGCTCTACAACAGCGGCCTGCTGGGACGGATCGCGGGGCTTGCGTTCGGGGCGTTCACCGGCACGTCGCCGACGCGCGTTTCGGTCGATCCGCTTCCGATCGAGGAGGTGTTCGGCGAGTATATCGCCCGCGCCGGCGTGCCGGCCATCGGCGGGGTTCTCTATGGGCATATCGCCAGCAAGCTCACGCTGCCGGTCGGCGTCAGAGTCGCCATCGACGGGGATGCGGGGACGATGCGGGTGCTGGAGTCGGGGGTGGTATAGCGTACGATCGCGGGGCGATACCGCCCGCGCCCTGTAACGGCGAGGAGCCACCGGATAGCGATCCGATGGCTCCTCACGATGTTGTCGACCGATGCGACGGACGATCAGGCCTTCATCCGGGCCCCTTCATCCTCGACCGTAAAGATCCACGCGGCGATCTTTCCGGCGGGCATCGTCTTGAAATACTCCCAGTGATCGTGCGAGAAGTTCAGGCGGCTCGATGTATCGTCGAGCTCCTCCTGATCGGTCTCCGCCTTGATGCGCGCCAGCCGCTCCTGCCACTGCCTGATGTTATCCACGCGAAGATCCACCCATCCGGCGGCGGCCCATCCATCGAGCGACTCCGGCGTGACCTCGAGCTCCGGCGAGCCACGGTACGGCGGGATCTTGATGGTATCGCCGCGCAGAAGCGTGACGCCATCACCGAGGAGGATCGGGATGCCGATCGAGATGATACGGCTCCGGAGATCGGCATTCGTCCTGAGCACCATCTCGGCCGCCGATGCTATCTGCTCGGGGTCCCCTCCCAGCACTCCCTCGACCGATCCGGCGACGAGCCCGAGGATATGCGCTTCGAACAACAGCTTCGACAGGCGGGGCGGGCCGAGCATCTCGAAGGCGACCGAGGGGATACCCGACTCGGCCTCGAGCCTGGTGAGGCGCTCCATCGCCCGCTCTCTGAGATAGCCGCCCCGATAGGTCGGTCCATAGACGGCGCCATCCAGGGCGCTGATCACATCATGGCCGGAGTTCCCCCCCTTCAGCTCGAAGACCACCGCATCGGCGATCTCCTCGGGGGTGATCATCTCCATCTGCTGGAGCGAGCTGATCGCCTCGAACTCGCCGCGGGAGAAGATGCCGTTCTCGCCGGTATCGATGAACGGCGCCTCCAGATTCCTGCCGGTCGGCGTGCCGAGACCCTGCTGCTCCAGCCGGAGCGTGCCATCGAGCTTCACGGCCGCATCGGGCGGGCAGTCGACCAGAGGGATCGGGCGGCCGCGACGAAGAACCTCGCCATGCTCGATCCGCTTCCAGGCGATGGTCGCCGTCGGCTTGATCTCCTTGATGATCGGTCCGTCGGGGGTACGCCCCATCAGAAACAGCAGCAGCGTCTGGGCGCCGGCGATCGAGCTCTTGCTCAGCAGCACGCGCGACGGCCTCTCCTCCGAGTGGGTATAGGGGATGTTCAGCCCCATCCCTCCGGAGCCGGCCGTGCCGATCTTGATATACATCGACGCGCCGCAATCCTTCAGCCCTCTGTAGAGGATCTGGATATGGCGGATCAGCTGCGGGATATAGAGGGTCGCCAGCAGGCGCTCGACGCTCGCCCGCCCATCCTCGCCGCGATCGAACGCGCCGAGAACCTCGCGCGACGACTTATAGATATCCTGATAGGCGATCCCGGTGGCGGTGTTGATGCAGTCGATCACCGCATCGGGACGATGCTCGGCAAGCAGCTGGTAGAGCGCCGAGTCGGCCAGCAGATCCTCGGAAAGATCGTCGAGGATATCACCGATCATCCGGCGGCGTATCGTTGCGTCATCCAGCAGCACGTCACGCGACGTCTCACGCTCGTCGAAGCGCCCGAAGATATTCCCCCACCAGGGGACGAGCGTGATGCCGGCATCGGCCGGGATCAACCGGCTGAACTGATCGACGGCGGCGCGGGCCTCGGCCTCGTTGAGCGAGGTGATGATGATGCGCGCGGGCTTATCCGCGATAAGGCGGCGGCAGACCGATGAGCCAACAAGGCCCCAGCCGCCAAGAACGAGAACTGTCTTACCCGATATATCCATGTACTTCGGATCTGGCGTCGGCGGGGGGCATGCGGCAATCGAATAGATGGCGCCGCGCGCTGCGCGCGCTGGCGATTGCCCCGGCACACTGGCCCGGCGTCGGCGGAAAGAATGAGAGTGAGGTTATGGCTCTGAGAACTATCATCGACACGCATGTTCTTGAGCCGGGAAAAGCGGACGAACATAGTGAAATATGCACGCTCCACCAATCATATCGGCGGCGGATGCTAACAGATGTATCGAATTCAACGTTGGTGAGAGTATATTGAGCATCGAATCGATCGTGAGCAAAGCTCATGACCTTCATATTCTCCCCCCGCTGGCTAGGCCACGAGCTTGCAGAAAAGCCGCCGATCGAGAACCGATGCACATCGACAGGGATAATGAGCAGCGCTGGTTGGCGGCGCGGCATTATTATTGTTGTCATCTAGCGAACGTTCTTGTGGGCAGTCTTCTCTGTTCGCTTTACAACAGGCCACGGCCGTTTACCTGATACAATCAAACTGGAGAAACTCTAATGAAAGGTTCGCGATTGTTTTCCCTACTGCCCGGCCCGGGTACGCGGAAATACTCCATGCGCGCCGTGCTGACGGCCGCGCTGATCGCAGCACCCGTAATGGGCTCGATTGCCACCGCGCAGACCACCCGGCGGTTCACCGCGCAGGATGCCATCTCGACGCGCAGCGTCGCATCGGCCGATCCTGCAAAGAAGGCTATCTCGTCGCACCAGTCGGCACAGGGATCGCTGCCCAACGCTCTGAGCAGCAAGAACCCGCTGCAGCGCAGCCTTGCGGCCTCCCCGGAATACCGTGTGTTTGATTCGCTGATCAATGCGTTCTCCTACTTCACCGGCGGCCAGGAGCCGTTCGTGTACGACGCGGCCAGCAACACTCTGGCAACGATCAAGCGTGGCGCCGATGGGAACTCCAACAACCTGTATATCCGCACATCGCAGAATCTGGGAGTCACCTGGAGCGAGCCGAAGCTCGTTTATGATGCGGCCGATGGCGACGCCCGCTATCCCAGCATGATGATCATCAACCGGACGAACTCCACCGACCCAGCAACGCTCCTCTACTACTTTACCGCACCGACCCTGGGGCCAGGGGGAGAATCGTTCGGCAATTACGTCACCGGCCTGGCCGATGGCACGTTCAACGTGCTGACCACCGAGATCGATAACGGCGTCGATGGGAGCACCTGGGCCACTTCGGCAAAGAGCCTCCTGACCGCCGACGGCTCGGCGATGCTGGTGATCGGCGATCTTTCCGAGAACAATCTCGGCCTGCGCCGCTACAGCACCCTCGAGGGAACCGGCACATCGTCGATTCCGGAGCAGTGGAACAGCAGCAACTTCGTCGATCCGGGTTCAGCCGACAGCCGCACGGCAGTGACCGTCGGCATCGGACGCGATATGTCGGGCAGCGACAACACGATCTATGCCGCCATCTTCTCCCGCTTCCCCGCCGCCGAGGAAGATGGGCTGATCGCTCCCATGCCGGCAATCTCCAGCTCGACCGATAATGGCGCCACCTGGAGCAATTTCGAGTTCATCCCCCGCTCGGTGATCACCGCCTACGGCAATTCGCAGGGAGCGCTCGGCGACAGCGTTCGCTTCATCTACAACCAGGCACAGGACTTCATGGTGATGGGCCCGAACAAGGTGAGCTTCGTACTCAACCTGTTCGAGATCAACGCCGACCGGCCTGACACCGATCCGTTCCTGGCTCAGGCCGTCGAGGCCTACCGCGATAATGGCGTCTGGGGCATCCGCAAGATCGCCGATCTCACCGGCAGCCAGCTCAACGTGATCGCCGATCTCGATCCGGAGGCAAGCCAGCTCGCCAACGAGCTGCAGATCGCCCGCACCGCCGATGGCAGCAAGCTCATCGCCAAGTGGACCGATCTGACGCAGTACACCTTCGACGCCGATATCAACGACGACGGCGTATCGCCCGACACGCTGCTGACCAGCGACGTGTTCATGGCCTCGCGCCCCGCCAACGGCACCACCTGGGGAACGGCGGTCAACGTCACCGAGACCCCGATCCGCGATCTGGTTACCTGGATTCCGAGCACCCTGCCGAACGACCTTTCGAAGCTTCCGATGCTGACCCTGCGCCGCAATCTCAACGGCGTCGCGGTCACCACTCTTCAGGATTCGCTGACGACGCTGCAGGCCGAGGTCGTGGAGGCACAGCTGGTGACCATCACGAATATCGATGCGACGCTCGCATCGGGCGTGGAGGAAGGCCAGGTCACGGCACGCTCCGGCATGACGCTCAACGCGCTCTATCCGAACCCGGCCAACGGCCAGGCATCGATCAGCTTCACGACGACGAAGCCAGGGCGCGTCGCGCTCGACATCTTCAACGTCAGCGGCGAGCGTGTGATGTCGCTCTACAACGCAACGATGGAGTCGGGTGAGCACACCCTTCCATTCAGCGCGGCGGGGCTTGCTCCGGGCGCCTACTACTACAGGCTCCAGTCGAACGGCGAAGCGCTCACCAAGGCATTCACCGTGGTGCGCTAACCGCAGCGCGATCGCACCAACGCCATCGTTCATATGCCGGCATCGGGGGATATCCCGATGCCGGCATTGTTTATGTAACCACCGGGCGTGATGCGGTGTATCTCCTGAACGTCTTCCATAGTATTAATATGGATGAGGCAGTTGCTTCACAGGGAAAGAAACCGTTGAAATTGTTTTCCCCTGCGAGGTATCTTCTGGTTCGGCCTTTCAGTTCACTTACTTTGGAGAATCACCTATGAAGTCTTCTTTACTGCTGGGGCTCACCGCAGCCGCGCTCTGCCATGCCGAGGCAACCGCGCAGCAGTCGTCAAACGCCAATTCGCCGGTTCCAGCCAGCACCCGAAGCACAGAGCCGTACGTGGCCCCCGAGGGGAGGAGCACGGGCATCCGCACAGGGACGCCGCTGCGCCTCTCCTCTGCCGCCGCCGAGGGACTCCAGCTTCGCAACGGTGCCGTCTTCACCGGATTGAGCGGATACTGGGACTATCAGTCGAACGGGATGCTCCGTGGCAGAATGTTCATTCCGCAGAATGATCCGCAGAAGATCTATCTGACGACGATGACCGCCAGCGACAGCACCGACGAGACGGCGATCAGCAGTTCCCGCCATACAGGCTACGCATACTCGAACGACGGTGGCGCGACCTGGAGCTCGACCAACAGCATCACCAACCTCCGGCTCGGCTATCCATACATCCAGGTGAGCGCCCAGGGCGTCCCCTATATCGCGACCCACGGCGATCCTGATGGCGCCGGCGTCAGAACGATGATGTATACCGGCTCGGCCAACTCCACGACGTTCACCAAAAGCAGCGAGTTCGAGCGCGTGTCGCTCACCGGCCGTACCGGTGATGCCGGCGCCGGCGTGATCTGGCCCGCGTTCGTGATCAGCCCGAAGGACCCCACCAAGCAGGTGCTTGTCGCCACGCTGAGCGTCGCCACGCAGCCGACGGTTGAGGACCCCGATCCTGTCCATGTGGTGGTCTCGCCGCTCGGCGGCCGGGCCGACTGGAACTATATCAGCGACGAGACGTTCGGCACCTCGGGGGGCGGACGCAACGTCATGGGCACCTCCCCGGCCGGCAAGGTCGGCGTGGCATATTTCCACAGCGATGCCGAGGGGGGCTCGGGAATCTACTTCAGCGAGAGCACCGACGGCGGCACCACCTGGAGCACGCCGGTTCGCGCCATCAACCGCTCCACCTACATCAACGTCGATGGCGGCGGCCTCAATGACGATCAGGATACGATCTTCTCCGGCCTCACTCTGGACTTCGTCTACAACGGCGAGCAGCCGCAGATCGTCACCTCCGGCAGCACCAACGGCCTGTATGCGTCGCAGAGCATCTACTTCTGGAACGGAACCGGCGAGATCAAGCGCATCGCCGGCGCCGACTCCACCATGGGCATCGGCCTGATCCGAGCGATCGCCACATCGGCCCAGCCGAACATGGACTACGTCGACTACCCGCAGCTCTCCGTCGGCGACGACGGCAAGCATATCGTGGTGGTATTCCAGGCCGCGGCACAGACCACCAGCCTGGTGGATGATGAGACCGGACGCAACGGCGACGCGGTGATCAGCGAGGATGGCTTCTACTACAACCGTCTCTGGGCTGTGGGCTCGGCCGATGGCGGCGCATCCTGGGAGACCCCGCGTCTGATCCAGGATTTCGGCGGCAGCGGCGACAGCGCCACGATCGAGTACCCGACCACCAGCGGCTTCGGCGCGGTGAGCAACAACTCTTTCGACTTCACGGTGGCCTACCAGGCGAAGCGCTACCCGGGGATGTACTCGAATACCATCACCGATATCGATCCGAACACCGAGGGGGATCAGCCGTCGGCAACCGGTCCGATCAATCCGACCGGGATGTACTTCCAGCGTGTGACGCTCGACCCGACGTTCTTCGGGCAGCCCGCATCGGTCGAGGATCAGACGGCATCCAACGCCGGGCTGATGATCAACCGCAGCTATCCTAACCCGGCAAGCGGCAAGGTCACCGTCGAGTTCGCGCTTCCGGGCGCGGGCCAGATGAGCCTGAAGGTCTACAACAGCCTCGGCCAGGAGATGCTCGCCCCGATCGCAAGCGAGCGTGGCTATGCCGGCGACTACCGCAAGGATATCGATGTCAGCTCGCTGCAGACGGGAGCCTATCGCCTTGTGCTGACGCAGAGCGGCCGCAGCATCTCGCAGCCGCTCACCATCGTCCGCTGATTTTCCGAGCGGCGATGGTAGTGTCTCAGTGTGCCGGAATGTTGGGCCGGAGTTGAACGCCGGCCCAGCCTCTCAGCGATCGACGATCAACCTGAGACACTATGGCGGCGATATGTGTATGCGCGATGCCCGTGGCAACCCCACGGGCATCGCCGTTTCCGCCCCCACACAGCAGTGTCTCAGTCTGCTGGAATGGTGGGGCGGAGTTCAATTCCGCCCCAGCCAATCACCACTCGACAATCAATGTGAGACACTCCCACCCCGGCATCTCCCTGTTGCATCGCGTCCGATTCTTCCCAATCTTTGGCGCGTTCCCTCCCACGCCCCGCAGCCCATCCGGCACGAGCATCATCATCGGCGCAGCCGCCACGCGCGCCGGCATCGTATGGCGACCAGGCCATCGCGGAGCGAGGCAGTTCCACGCAGCTTCATCACCGGAGTCGACCATGTTCAGCCAACTTCGATCCGCAAGCACCATCGGCATCAACGCGTTTCTTGTCGATATCGAAACCCATGTCGAGCATGCGATGTTCGCCTTCACGCTGGTCGGCCTTCCCGACAACGCCGTGCGCGAAAGCCGCGAGCGCGTCGGCGCGGCGATCAAGAACAGCGGGCTCGCCCTGCCGATCAAGCGCTATACCGTCAACCTCGCCCCGGCCGATGTCCGCAAGGAGGGCTCCGGCTTCGACCTTCCCATAGCGCTCGGGGTGCTCGCCGCCACCGGCCAGGTTCCCGCCGAGTCGTTGCGGGAGACGCTGATCGTGGGGGAGCTGGCGCTGGACGGCGCGCTCCGCCCGGTGCATGGGGTGCTTCCGATCGCCCTGGAGGGGCGCGCCAACGGCATCGGGAGGATACTGCTGCCACAGGAGAACGCCGACGAGGCGGCCCTCGTCGAGGGGGTGGAGGTCTTCGGCATACGCTCGCTGCGCGAGGCGGCCGATTATCTCTGCGGCGCCCGCGAGCATCTCCCGCACACGGTCGATCGCACAAGTCTCTTCGCGGGGCGGGAGAACTTCACGGTCGACCTGGCCGATGTGAAGGGGCAGGAGAATGTGAAGCGGGCGTTCGAGGTCGCCGCCGCCGGCGGGCACAATGTGATCATGGTGGGTCCCCCCGGAGCCGGCAAGACGATGATCGCACAACGGATCCCCACCCTTCTGCCGCCGATGACGTTCGAGGAGGCGCTCGAGACCACCAAGATCCATTCGGTGGCGGGGATACTTCCGAAGGATACGCCGCTGGTGACATCGCGACCGTTCCGCAGCCCGCATCATACCATCTCCGATGCGGCACTGGTCGGCGGCGGACTCGGCGTGGCGCGCCCCGGCGAGATATCGCTTGCGCATCACGGGGTGCTGTTCCTCGACGAGCTGCCGGAGTTCGCGCGCAACGCCCTCGAAGTGCTCCGCCAGCCGCTCGAGGAGAACGCCATCACGATCTCCCGCACACGACAAAGTCTGGTCTTCCCCTGCAACTTCATGTTGATCGCGAGCATGAACCCCTGCCCCTGCGGCAACTTCGGCAATCCGAACGCCGAGTGCAGTTGCTCGCAGCAGCAGATCCAGCGGTATATGTCGAAGATATCGGGACCGCTCCTGGACAGGATCGACATCCACATCGAGGTCTCGGCGGTGCGCTATCAGGAGCTTGCGTCGCGCAGAAGCGGCGAGAGCTCGGCGCGGGTACGGGAGCGGGTCGTGGAGGCGCGCCGCGTGCAGGCGGAGCGCTTCAGCGGACGGAGCGACATCTTCAAGAACGCCGATATGCCGTCGAAGGAGACCAGGGAGTTCTGCGCGCTCGACGCGGCCGGAGAGGACCTTCTGAAGATGGCGATGGGGAGGCTGGGTCTTTCGGCGCGGGCCTACGACAAGATCCTGAAAGTAGCGCGGACGATCGCGGATCTTGCCGGCAGCGAACGGATCGGCGCCGACCATCTCTCCGAGGCGATCCAGTACCGCAGCCTCGACCGTCAGTTCTGGAACGTCTGACGTGTTGATCAGATCGATGCCGAAGTTCGGATGGATGCTCTCGTCATGCAGGATATACTGGAACTGCTCGCCAATGCCGGTCATTCTGTTCTGGCGATGGAACGGGAGGATCATCACGAATCCGGTGTAGAAGACGATCCCCTCCATGATCAGATAGTAGCCGATGAGATTATATAGCTTCGATGCCGGGACTCGGCCTCCCCCCCGGCTTAGCGCCCCGCGTCTCGCGACCGGCCAGCCAGCGAACAGACCGATCGGTCTATTGTATCACGACGGTATGGCCGACGGCCGATCCTGGATCGAGCGCCGCAATCCTTACGCGCTCGCTTCTCGTAATGATCGGAGGGTGTGCGGTCATCATCCCATATACACCGGAGGGTAAGCAGGGTTCGATGCCGGAAGCCCGCACGATGGCAACACGAGGCATCGGAGGCCCGGCATTTGCTGCCGATCTCCGGTGGATCTTCAGGGTAATCGATCACCGGCCCGCCGGGGCCGATAACAGTCCGAACCAGATATGGCACCGAACGACGACAACGGCAAGCTCCCCACATCCGAGCGCCCCTACCGCGTGCTGATCATCGCCGGCTCCGACCGACGCCAGTACAACTGTCCCGGCGTCGACTCCAAGTCGCGGATGCTGATGATGCGGATGGCCGGGCGTCTGCCGGACGCATGGGAGATCGATTACGAGGATCTCGGGAACGTCTTCGGGCGCGCCCGAATCCAGAGCTGCAATGCGTGCGTCTCCACCTCGATGGCGCTCTGCGTCTGGCCCTGCAACTGCTACCAGAAGGAGGACAGCCACGAGCCCGATCTGATGTGGGATCTCGATCTGTACGCGCGGCTCGATCTGGCCGATGCGTGGGCGATCATCGGCCCGGTCAACTGGTACGCGCCGAGCAGCAATCTGAAGCTGATGTTCGACAGGCTGGTCTGCATGAGCGGTGGCAACCCGCGCGAGGAGCTGATCGAGCATAAGAACGCCGAGCTGGCAATGGCCCTGGAGCGCTCGGAGCAATGGAAGGAGCTGAGCATGAACCATCTTGAGGGACGGAGCGCGGGGTTCTTCTGCTACGGCGACGGCGGGGGCGATGAGCTCGACGCCAGCGGACGGCCGAAGGCACTTCGCCATCCCGGATATTTTGATCCCGAACGGGAGCCGTTCGAGGATATGCGCGACGCCTATGCGCCGCTCGTCTGGCAGTGCCGCTACAGCGGCATCGAGGTCCCCGACGATCTGTGGCGCTATGCCGAGACCGGACATGGCCTCCCCTACAGCCAGAACCAGGCCGAGGATATGGTCGCGGCCGATGAGGCGATGCGCTGCTTCGACGAATGGACCGATCGGTTTGCGGCGTTCGTCGGGGCCAGGGGGAAGGTCGAGCCGGGAGCCTACAGGGCCTATGGCTACCAGGCGCCGGGGCACGCCTGGGCCGATGTCAAGCTGAAATGGCGCGAGTGGAGGATCGGCACCGGTATTCCGCCGGAGGGCTCCTCCCCGGCACGCCAGCAGGAGCTGGACCTGATGCACGATGAGACCATCTTCCCGAAGAAGAGCGAAGGAGAAAAGCTGCGAGGGAAATAAATGCCCTCCGGCTCCCCCGGCTACAGAATAAAAAATGCCAGAAGCCCGGATTGCCATCCGGTTTTTCACCTGTGGTACAGCTATCAGGCGCCCATCGCGATCGCGCGATGATCCGGGCGGGCGTCGAAACAGCCGGCGGGCCTGCACCAGTTCAGCACTGGGGTGAAACTTTCCGGAAGATCGGGACGATCATACTGCCACGACACATCAGGATGGTCCTGATCAGTGAAGGAGGATCCGGTATGGTAGTATGAGTGTTGATCGCACTGGTGATCGCGATAGCGGTCATGACGATGCGTGCGAGAAAAAAGCCGAAGCTATAAGCACCGGGTGGTCCCGGCGGTGGTGGGAATAACCATCGGGGGATCAGGCGAGGTGACCAGGCTCAACCGGCAGCCTGGTATCAAGGCGCAGCGTTCAGTATGCTGTCGAGCGCCCGGTTGGGATACCCAACCGGGCGCTCTGCATTCCGCTGATTCGGATCACCCGTCTCCCCCGCCATGGCCCACTCCCTGCGGCCGGATGGAACATGCCGGGCAGCGCTCGCGGGATCTTCTGGACCCATCACTCAGGAGATCGTCATCCGACGATGCCGCCATGTTCCACTGGGCGGCGGGACCGGTTTCCCCATCGACACGCCTCATGGTTTTCTCTTCCCACCCTCCCGATACCGGCATTCATGCGCCACGGGGAGCGAGCGCGATGGCTGCGGCGAGCTCATCATTCCATCGATTTTTCCGTTTTCCAGCGAGCGCGACAGGGGGAACGTGGCCGGGCATTTGCTGCGCCAACTGTATCTCAAAAATCTTTCGGATGGAAGCATGAGCACTCGCACGAACAACTCACTGATGATCACTGCCGCCGGGCTTGCCCTCGGGCTCGGCGCGCGATGGATATTCAACCATACCGGCCGCTACGATCTGCGCGGGAAAGTCACGCTGATCACCGGCGGCTCACGCGGGCTCGGGCTGCTGATCGCGCGGCAGCTTGTCGACGAAGGGGCGCGCGTTGCGATCTGCGCCCGCGATGAAGAAGAGCTGCGGAGTGCGCGCCGCGAGCTTATCGAGCGCGGCGGGGATATCCTGGCGATTCAGTGCGATGTCACCGACCGCGACCAAGTGGTGGAGACGGTGGGAATGGTCACCGAGCATTTCGGCCGGGTCGACGTGCTGGTCAACAACGCCGGGGTGATCCAGGTCGGGCCGATGGAGGATATGGAGATAGAGGATTATGAGGAGGCGATGAATATCCATTTCTGGGCACCGCTTCACACCACGCTCGCCGTGATCCCGCAGATGAAGGAGCGTGGCGAGGGACGGATCATCAATATCGCCTCGATCGGCGGCAAGGTGAGCGTTCCCCATCTGCTCCCCTATTCCGCCAGCAAGTTCGCGCTGGTGGGGCTCTCCGAGGGACTGCGCGCCGAGCTCGCCAAGGATGGCATCAGCGTCACGACGGTATGCCCCGGACTGATGCGCACCGGCAGCCACGGGCACGCCGAGGTCCGCGGCGACCATCGCGATGAGTTCGCCTGGTTCAGCGTCGCCGCGTCGTTCCCCGGCGTATCGATGAGCGCCGAGCGTGCCGCCGCACAGGTCGTCGGCGCGATCCGCAGCGGCGAGGCCGAGCTGGTGCTCTCCTCCCCGGCGAAGCTGCTGGCGAAGCTCCATGCGCTCTATCCGGCCCAGATGACCGATGCGCTCGGCATCATCAACCGGCTGCTGCCGGCGGCCACGGGAAGCGGCGTAAAGAAGCGCGGGAGCCAAAGCAGATCGGAGATATCCCCCTCGATCCTTACATCGCTGGGAGATAAAGCTGCCGAGAAGAACAACGAGCTGGTCGGGAGCAGAGCATGAGCAACGCACAACGAAGCGGAACAACAGTACGGGAGGATCAGATGGGAGCAGCCAGAGCGATTACCGGCACCGGTGGCACGAACATGGCCGAGAGCGAACGGATCATCTCGGCGATCGGCGGCGGTGCGCTCGCCGCCTACGGCATCGCCAGACTTTCCCGCAGTCCCCTGCTGGGCACGGCACTGGCACTGGCCGGCGGAGCGCTCGCCTACCGCGGGCTCTCCGGGCACTGCCCCGTCTATCGGGCGCTCGACATCGACACGAGCGATCAGCTCCGCCATACCACTGATCGGCTTATGGGAGGAAGCGGGCTGGAGGTCCGCAGAAGCATCACGGTGAACCGTCCGGCGCGGGACCTCTATCGGTTCTGGCGCGACTTCTCCAACCTGCCCCTCTTCATGGGGCATATCGAATCGGTGCGGCCGCTGAGCGATACCCTCTCCCACTGGGTGGTGCGGGCTCCGCTCGGCACGAGCGTGGAATGGGACGCCGACATCATCAACGACCATGAGGACGAGCTGATCGCCTGGCACTCGGGGGAGCAGTCGGATATATCGCACGCCGGACTGGTGCGGTTCCGCGAGACCGACCGTGGCACGGTGGTCGAGACGCGGATCAGCTACCGGGCGCCGCTGCGGGGGATCAGCGTGGCGCTGGCGAAGCTTCTGGGGGAAGATCCCGCCTCGGAGATCGAGTCGGATCTGCGCCGCTTCAAGCAGTTGATGGAGGCCGGAGAGATCCCCACCACCGCCGGACAGCCGCGCGGCGGACGTTAACGTATCTATCCCGATGATTACTCTCCCCTTCCGGGGATCAGGAGATAACCACGAATGAGAGCACTCTGCTGGCATGGCACTCACGATGTACGCGTCGAGAATGTGCCCGACCCCCAGATCATCAACCCGCGCGATGCGATCATCAGGATCACCCTGACGGCGATCTGCGGATCGGATCTCCATCTGTACGACGGCTATATCCCCACCATGCACAAGGGGGATATCCTCGGCCATGAGTTCATGGGCGAAGTGGTCGAGGTGGGCCGCGAGAACAAATCGCTGAAGGTCGGCGACCGCGTGGTGGTCCCCTTCACGATCGCCTGCGGCAACTGCTTTTTCTGCAACCGCCAGCTCTGGTCGCTGTGCGACAACTCCAACCCGAACGCGGCGATCGCCGAGAAGCTCTACGGCCAGTCGGCGTCGGGACTGTTCGGCTACTCCCACATCTTCGGCGGCTATGCCGGCGGACAGGCCGAGTACGCCCGCGTTCCGTTCGCCGATGTGGGCCCGATCAAGGTGCCGGAGAGCCTGAGCGACGAGCAGGTGCTGTTCCTGTCGGACATCTTTCCGACCGGCTATATGGCCGCCGAGAACTGCAACATCCAGCCCGGCGATACCGTGGCGGTCTGGGGATGCGGTCCGGTTGGACAGTTCACCATACGCAGCGCCTTCATGCTGGGCGCCGGAGCGGTGATCGCCATCGATAACCAGCCGGAGCGGCTGCGGATGGCGCAGGAGGCCGGGGCCGAGACGATCAACTACAGCGAGGTTGATCTGCTCGACGAGCTCAAGGCGCGCACCGGCGGACGGGGCCCCGACGCCTGCATCGACGCGGTCGGCATGGAGGCCCACGGCACGACGATCGGCGCGCTGTACGACTACGCCAAGCAGGCGGTGAAGCTCGAGACCGATCGGCCGAACGTACTGCGCCAGGCGATCCAGGCGTGCCGCAAGGGGGGCACCGTCTCGATTCCGGGCGTCTACGGGGGGTTCATCGACAAGGTGAATATCGGCGCGGCGTTCTCCAAGGGGCTCACCCTGAAGATGGGGCAGACCCACGTGCACCGCTACCTCCGGCCGCTGATGGAGCGGATCGAGCGGGGAGATATCGACCCGTCGTTCGTGATCACCCACCGGATGAAGCTCGATGACGCCCCCGGCTCCTACGCGACATTCAGGAAGAAGGAAGACAACTGCATCAAGGTGGTGATGACACCGTGACGACCCCGCCATGGCCGGGCGCCCAGGGAGGGCCGGATCGCGGCATGCGCGCGCCGGCGGGCGATACAACTTATGAACGGAGGACCAGAGCAATGAAGACAATACAGGAACATGAGCCGCAGCGGGCGAAGCCGGACACGGCACGGATGAACGTCGGCACCGCCGAGCGCGTTGGATCGGCGATCGGAGGGGGCGCGCTCGTCGCATATGGGCTGAGCCGCAGGTCGGTCGGCGGTGCGCTGCTGGCGCTCCTCGGCGGCGCCGCCCTCTATCGGGGGGTCACCGGCAGCTGCCCGGCATATACGTCGCTCGGCATTACGACGGCGGCGGACGACCGACCGCTGGAGGAGCAGCTCAAGGAGCGCGGCATCAGCATCGAGAAGACGATCACGATCAACCGTCCCCCGGAGGAGCTCTATGCATCCTGGCGGAGCCTCCCCGCGCTCCCCGGCGTTATGGGCGGCCTCGCGCCGGACGGCCGGACGGGCGGCGAAGGCTCCCGCCGACTAGCGGAAGAGACCGCCGGAAGCCGGGCCCAATGGGAGTCGATGATCACCGAGGAGAAACAGAACGAGCTGATAGGCTGGCGCTCGCTGCCGGACGCCGACGTCGAGAGCGTTGGAAGCGTCAGGTTCATCCCCTGCAACGGCGGGATGGGGACCGAGGTGAAGGTGGCCCTCTCCTACTCCCCGCCGGCCGGCCGTGCCGGAGATGCCGTAGCGAAGCTGTTCGGGAAGGACCCATCCCGGCGGCTGGGGGAGGATCTCCGCCGCTTCCAGCAGAAGATGGAGACCGGCGATATCGTCAGCGCCGGACAGCGCGTCTCCGGCAACACCGGAAGTGATGCAGGAAATGAAGATGCCCGGCGGTTCGCCTGGGGATCGCGCGACAGCGTCGAGGAGGCATCATGGGAGTCCTTCCCGGCAAGCGATCCGCCGGCATGGTAGCATGACTAATCATGGCTCCCCCGTGATCCCCCCCATGGGCAGCTCCGGGGTGGAGAGCCATGCAATCAAAACCCACTTAGCATCTACGAGGAAGAAGGTATGAAAGCAGTATGCTGGAATGGAACCACCGACGTACGCGTCGAAAATGTTCCCGATCCCGAGATCATCAACGGTCGTGATGCGATCATCAAGATCACATCGACCGCAATCTGTGGTTCCGATCTGCATCTCTACAACGGGTACAACCCGACGATGGAAAAGGGGGATGTGCTGGGACACGAGTTCATGGGTGAGGTGGTGGCGGTCGGCAAGGAGAGCGTCAGGCTCAGTGTGGGAGATCGCGTTGTGATCCCCTTCACCATCGCCTGCGGCTCCTGCGTCTTCTGCAGGCAGAGCCTCACATCGCTGTGTGACAATTCCAACCCGAACGCCGAGATGGCCGCCAAGGCATTCGGTTACTCGCCGTCGGGGCTGTTCGGCTATTCCCATCTGTTCGGCGGCTACGCCGGCGGACAGGCCGAGTACGCCCGCGTTCCGTTCGCCGATGTCGGCGCGTTCAAGGTTCCCGAGGAGATTCCCGACGAGAAGGTGCTGTTCCTGTCGGATATCTTCCCGACCGGCTATATGGCCGCCGAGAACTGCGATATCCGTCCCGGCGATATCGTCGCCGTCTGGGGATGCGGGCCGGTGGCGCAGCTGACGATCAAGTGCGCCTATCTTCTCGGCGCCGAGCGGGTGATCGCCATCGATAACGTGCCGGAACGCCTTGAGATGGCGCGCACGCACGGAGGCGCCGAGGTGATCAACTACGATGAGGTCGACGATGTGCTCGAGACGCTGAAGGAGATGACCGGCGGACTCGGCCCCCACTGCTGCATCGACGCGGTCGGCATGGAGGCCCACGGCAGCAGCCTCGACAATATCTACGACTGGGCCAAGCAGACGGTGCGCCTGGAGACCGATCGGCCGCATGTGCTCCGGCAGGCGATCCAGGCATGCCGCAAGGGGGGCCGCCTGTCACTCCCCGGCGTCTACAGCGGCTTCATCGACAAGTTCCCGATCGGCGCAGCCTTCAACAAGGGGCTGACGTTCAAGATGGGACAGACCCATGTGCACAGATATATGCCGCTGCTGCTCGATCTGGTGCAGCAGGGAAAGATCGACCCAACGTTCATTATCACCCATCGCGCGCCGCTGGATGATGCCCCGGCACTCTACGAGAAGTTCAAGAAGAAGGAAGACAACTGCATCAAGGTGGTGCTGAAGCCATAACCGGCCGGCTCCTCGAGATGCAGATGTCGAGCGGCCATGCATGGGAAGGACGGTCTCCCCGTTCTCGCGCATGGCCCTCCTCCCCACTGCTCCCCGGTCTCGCCGTCGTCCGCGCGCCGTCCCGGCCTGTACGATGCGCCCCCCCGGCGGACAATATTTATCGATCACTGAAGAAGACATGGTATGAACAATATCCGCACATCCCTGGCCCCCCTCTCTCTGATCACGCTGGCGCTGGCGATCGGCTGCAGCAAGCCCCCTCCCGGCAAAGGGGCGGGCGAGGTGGTGGCTACCCCCGACAGCACCGTACAGTTCAAAGTCGAAACCGTTGCCTCCGGTCTGGAGGTTCCCTGGGCGATCGTCTTCCTCCCGGATCAGCGGGTCCTCGTCACCGAGCGCCCCGGACGGATCAGGGTGATCGAGAACGGCCAGCTCAGACAGCAGCCGTACGCGGTGATCCCCGACGTCGAGCCCTCCGGGGAGAGCGGGCTGATGGGGATGACGCTCCACCCGAACTTCGCGCAGAACCATTTCCTCTACGTCGCCTACGCCTACAAGGCGAGCGAGCAGCACGTGCGCGTGGTGCGCTACCGCGAGACCGGCAGCGGCCTTGCCGACAGCACACTGATCATCGAGGGGATCCCGGCCGCGCAGAATCATGCCGGTTGCCGCCTGGGCTTCGGGCCCGACGGCAAGCTTTATATCACCACCGGCGACGCGACCGAGAAGGAGCAGGCGCAGCAGCTCGGGTCGCTCGGCGGCAAGACCCTCAGGCTCGACGACGACGGCGGCATCCCGCAGGATAATCCGTTCGTCGGACAGGCCGGGGCGCGGGGTGAGATCTGGAGCTACGGACACCGCAACGCGCAGGGGATCGACTGGCAGCCGGGAACGGGACTGCAGTTCCAGACCGAGCATGGCCCCTCCGGCAACGATGGCCCCGGCGGCGGCGATGAGGTGAATATCGTCGAGCGTGGCAAGAACTACGGCTGGCCCCTGGTGCACCACACGGCATCGCGCGCAGGGATGGAGTCCCCCCTCCTCGAGTATACCCCCGCGGTGGCGCCGGGGGGCGGGAGCTTCTACGATGGGACACTCTTCCCGCAGCTCAAGGGAAATTTTCTGTTCGCGGGGTTGAAAGGCGAATGCATTATCCGCGTGGAGCTCGACGGCAGGCGCGTGGTGCGGCAGGAGAGGCTCTTCGAGAAGACCTACGGTCGCATACGCGATGTGGTGACGGGCCCGGATGGCGCGATCTACTTCTGCACATCCAACCAGGATGGGCGGGGAACACCGGCCGCGCAGGATGACAGAATTTTCCGCCTTGTCCCGGCGCGCGCCGGGAACTGATCGGCGCGGCGATCGGTTCTCAGAACCGGGTACGATCCGTTATGGAGCCTGGCTCGGAATTGGTATATCCCATCGACAGCCACGCCCCCCGGCGGGAGCGGCACTGAAGGAATCAATCACTCTATCGTGGAGAATCGATCGCATGGCGAATAACGACAATCAGAATGATAACGATGTAAAGAAGCTCGGCGAACTGATCAAGGATATCAGAATAGCGATGCTCACGACCGTCGACGAAAATGGCTCCCTGCACAGCCGCCCGATGGCGACGCAGGAGGCGGAGTTCAACGGCGACCTCTGGTTTTTCACCGACAGCACCACCCCGAAGGTGCGCGAGGTGGCCCGCGAGCATCAGGTGAACATCAGCTACGCGCAGCCCGACGATAACCGCTATATCTCGGTGTCCGGCACGGCGGAGATCGTCAAGGACAAGGCGAAGATGGAGGAGCTCTGGAACCCGGCGCTCAAGGCCTGGTTCCCGAAGGGACTCGAGGACCCGAACATCGTGCTGCTGAAGACCAGGGTCGAGAAGGCCGAGTACTGGGATTTCCCATCGAGCACGCTGGTGCAGCTTGTCGGGTTCTTCAAGGCGATCGCCACCGGCAAGAGCTATGACGGCGGCGGCGACAACGAGAAGATCGAGCTGGACGATACGCCGGCTGCCGACGCCCGCTGAGGCCTCCCCGGCAATGATCCGCGTGCGCGGCGCCGCTTCGATCCGGGCTGTACATACCAGCCTGTGTCGGGAGCGGCGCCGGGCGAGCCTCCCCACCATATAGCCAATATATTCCATGCTCAGGAAGCTCTTCACGATCGTGCTGACGCCGCTGGCGACCGCCGGGTTCGTGACCCTTCTCCTCCTGGAGAGGCGGCGCCCGCTTCGCCGTGAAGTCGGCGATAAGGTCGAGCGTGCTGTCACCAACCTAGAGCTGGGTGCGGTCACCGGGATCATCATCCAGATCCTCTTTCTCCCGGCGATCACCCGTACATCGCGTGTCGCGGCCGAGCGCGGGCTGGGCCTGCTCCACAGGCTTCATCTCCCAACGGCGGTCGCCCTTCCCCTCGCGGTGCTGCTGCTCGACTACAGCTACTACTGGTGGCACAGGATGCTCCACCAGATCCCCCTCTTCTGGCGCTTCCATCTGGTCCATCACACCGATGTCGATCTGGACGTCACCACGGCCATCCGCTTTCATTTCGGCGAGTGGATTCTCTCGACCCCCTTCAGGATGCTGCAGGTGGTCGCGATCGGCGCGTCGGAGCCAGCGGTGGCGATCTTCGAGATCACCATGCTTCTGTCGATCCTCTTCCATCACAGCAACGTGCGGCTTCCGGTGGCACTCGAGCGCGCGCTCAACAGGGGGATCGTCACCCCCCGGATGCATGGCATCCATCATTCGGTGATCGAGCGGGAGAGCAACAGCAACTTCGCGACGCTGCTGAGCGGATGGGACCGTCTGCACCGCACGCTGCGGCTCGATATCCCGCAGGAGCAGGTGGTGATAGGGGTTCCCGCCCACCGCGACCGGGCCGGACTGACGATCGCCCCCCTCCTGCGCCTCCCGTTCGAGGCGCAGCCCGATCCATGGCGGCTTCCCGCCCGTGCGAGCGGCCCGGACTGATGGGAGCCGTGCGGCATATGGTTTGACGCGATATAGCCTGGTGGAGCCCGGCGAAATATTTGATGAGGGGATGGATGAAGGCGGATACCGGCGCTGGCCCAGTATCAGTTCAACAACAATCAAGGAGAGCCCGCAATGCAGAATACAGTGGTCGGATTATTCGAAAGCCCGGATCGGGCACATGCGGCATTCGGCGCGCTGATCGAGCGGGGCGTGGATCGCAACGAGATCAGCCTGATTGCCAATGAGACATCGGAGGGATATTTCCGCGCGCTCGAGGGAACGAACGACAGAGAGCTCGACGATGCGACCGAGGGGGCCGAGAAGGGAGCCAGCACCGGCGCGATGATCGGCGGAAGCGCCGGCCTGCTGCTGGGCCTGGGCGCACTCTTCATTCCGGGCATCGGCGCCGCTCTGGCGCTGGGCCCTCTTGCCGCGCTGATCACCGGTGCCGGCATTGGCACCGTGACGGGGGGGATGATCGGAGGGCTGAGCAATGCGGGGGTTCCCGAGGAGCACGCCCATTATTTCGCCGAGGGGGTGCGCCGGGGAGGAACATTGCTGGCGGTGCATGTCAATGTGGAGGAGACCGATGACGTGGAGAATATCCTGCGGGAGCAGGGCGCCGTCGATATCACCGAGCGCGCGCGCGCATGGCGCGACGGCGGCTGGCCCGGCACCATCACCCCGCTATGAGCCAGGCGCCGAACAGTGTCTCGCTGTGCTGGAATGCCGGCCCGGAGTTCAACGCCGGCCCGGCGGATACGCACCCGATAATCCATCTGACACACTGCCAGGCGCCGCCTACATTACGGTAAGCCGCGCGGCATGCCTCCATCAATTATCATATGGGCCGGAGCGGAGAGAAGATTTCTCCGCTCCTGTCTCCCACCCAATAACCTCCGCTCCCCCCTTCTCATATCATCAGTCGCCCCAGGTATTTCCCCGATCGCCACGGCACAACCCGACGTCGGTGATTCCGTTTCAGTGGACCACGAAGGCCGACACCGGTGATTATCACCATTTCACTGTGTGACTATGCCAGCCCCTTGGCCCTATCGTCGAGATGTATGTGGGGTATCAGAAAATCGATGTAAAAGTTAAAATCTCCATAAAATCGGCCATTATATCATCGCCATCTCGATTCGAACCGGAACGGCGGGAAAATCTATTCCGTGCCACGGAGAAATTATTTTTATAATCCATGAAATTATTCCTTTGCATTCAGGATTCATTTTTGTTATTTCGTCCCGCCTCGCAATAAAGCGGGCATTAATCTAGGAGCAGGACTCATGTTAATCCCTGTCAATTTCATGACTTCATCATTCGCGATGATCGCGGAGGGATCTGCCTGCACTAGATAGTTTATGACAGAATTTTCATAGACGACTGGCCGTGGGCGACTCTCGAATCCCACGGCTTTTTCGTTTTCGGCCGGTTTTATCCGGTCCATTCCAACGAGTAAAGGCCGTGGGTAGCACAACTATCCCGGCCTTTCTGTTTTGTACGACGCCGCCCCCCGTTTTACGCCGATAGGTATCGGCACTAGCCATAATTCAGCAGTGTCTCGCTGTGCTGAAATGTCGGCCCGGAGTTCAACGCCGGCCCGGCGAATCAACGTGAGACACTACCCATAGTCTGCATATCCGACCGGGATATGCACGAAGGAAAGAATTCCATATGAACATTCCATTACGTCAGTACTGGAGCCTTCTGGTAGTATATCTGAGGCCACAAAAGCGACGGGCGGCTCTGCTTGCGGTGGTGCTTCTCGGAAGCATCGCGCTGCAGCTGGTCAACCCGCAGATCATCAGATTTTTCATCGATACGGTAAAAAATGGGGGGGATCTCTCGACCCTCGCCGCCACCGGGCTGCTGTTTCTCGGCGTCGGCCTCGCCACGCAGGCGCTCTCGGTCTATGCCAGCTATCTGGGCACCGACGTCGGATGGACCGCGACGAACCTTCTGCGGTCGGACCTTGCGGCGCACTGCCTGGAGCTGGACATGCCGTTCCACAACGAGCGCACGCCGGGCGAGCTGATCGAGCGGATCGACGGCGATGTGACCGCGCTCTCCAACTTCTTCTCGCTGTTCGTCGTGCGGATCGTCGGCGGCGGGATGCTCCTGTTCGGAGCGCTCGCGCTGCTGTACCGTGAGGACTGGCGCGTCGGGCTTGTGCTCACCCTGTTCGCGATCATCTCGATGGCGGTGCTGCTCCGCTTCCAGAACTTCGCCGTCCCGGCGACCACCGCCGAGCGTGAGGCAAGCGCCACACTCTACGGCTTCCTCGAGGAGCGGCTCGCCGGGCTCGACGATATCCGCGCCAACGGCGCCGGGCCGTTCGTGATGCGGCGGTTCCATGAGATCGCCCGAACGCTGTTCCACACCGGACGGAAAGCGCAGATGATGCGGACGCTCATCTGGGTGATCCTGATCGGGTTCTTCTCGCTCGGCGAGATCGGCGCGCTCGGGATGGGGATCTATCTGTTTCAGGTGGGGAGCATCACGCTCGGCACCGTCTTCCTCTTCTTCCAGTATACCGAGCTGCTGCAGGGGCCGCTCGAGCAGATCAGCCTGGAGCTGCAGGATCTGCAGAAGGCTGGAGCAAGCATCGGACGGATCGAGGAGCTGCTGAAGATCAAGCGGGAGATGCGCGACGGGGCCGAGGATCTCCCCCGCAGCGGCGCGCTGGAGGTGAAGTTCGATCATGTCACGTTCGAGTATGCGCCGGGCGTTCCGGTGCTGAAGGATCTCTCGTTCGAGCTGGCGCCGGGGAGAGTTCTGGGGCTGCTGGGACGCACCGGCAGCGGGAAGTCGAGCCTCACCCGGCTCCTCTTCAGGCTCTATGATCCCACCGCCGGAAGCGTGACGGTGGGAGGGGTGGAGACCGGCCACGCCAGACTCCGGGGGCTGCGCACGCGCGTCGCGATGGTCACCCAGGAGGTGCAGCTCTTCCACGCCACGGTGCGCGACAACCTTACGTTCTTCGACGAGTCGATCTCCGATGCGCGCATCATGGAGGTGATCGACGATCTGGGACTGGGAGACTGGCTGGAGCGGCTTCCGGACGGGCTCGACACCGAGCTTGCCGGCAACGGCGGCGGACTGTCGGCTGGCGAGGCGCAGCTGCTGGCGTTCACCAGGATCTTCCTGAAGGACCCCGGCGTGGTGATCCTCGACGAGCCATCCTCCCGCATGGATCTGGCGACCGAGTCGCTGCTGGAGCGGGCGATGGTGAAGCTGCTGGAGGGACGCACGGCGATCATCATCGCCCATCGGCTCTCGACCGTGGCGCGCGCCGACGAGATCCTGATCCTCGAGAACGGATCGGTGCGCGAGCATGGGCCCCGCGCCGGGCTCGAGGCCGATCCGACGACGCACTTCCACCGATTACTGCAAACAGGCCTGGAAAAGGAGATGGCATAATATGAAGACATTACGACTGGTCTGGAGGCTGATACGCTACAGGCCGGGATTATTCATTATCAACTGCATCGCCTGGTGCATCTTCCTCTGTCTGCCGCTGGTCACCGGCATACTGACCAAGAGGATATTCGATGCGCTGAGCGGAACCGCGCCGGCCGGCACCAATATCTGGACGCTGGTGGCGCTGATGGTGGCCGTGGCGCTGGGACGCGTCGGCGTGTTCACCGGAGGACGCTGGGCGGCGAACACCTACTGGTACACGATCATGGGGCTGCTGCGGCGGAACATCCTGGCGTGGATCGTCGGCGGTCCTGGCACCCGCTCCCTCCCGGAATCCCCCGGCGAGACTGTCAACCGCTTCCGCGACGACGTCGAGGATGTGATGGAGTATCTCGACAACTGGATCGATTTCGTCGGCTGCGTTCTCTACACGGTCGTCGCGCTGACGATGCTCTACAGCATCGCGCCGACCATAACGGTGGTGGTGCTGATGCCGCTGATCGGGGTGATGATCTTCGCCCACAAGATGGGGGAACGGATCAGGAAGTACCGCCGCGCGCGCCGCGAGGCGACGGGGCGCGTCACCTCCTTCATCGGCGAGATCTTCGGCTCGGTGCAGGCGGTGAAGATCGCCTCGGCCGAGGGGCAGGCGATGCGGCATTTCGGGCATCTCAACGAGGTGCGCCGGGCCGCGGCGGTGAAGGATGCGTTCTTCCGGGAGCTTCTCGACTCGATCAACGCCAACATGATCAACATCGGGATCGGGATCATCCTGCTGCTGGCCGGAGGGGCGATGCGCCGGGGGGAGTTCACCGTCGGCGACTTCGCGCTGTTCACGCTCTTTCTGCAGCGCATCACGTTCCGCATGCTCTTCTTCGGGCATATGCTGGCGCAGCACAAACGGGCCGGGGTATCGTTCGAGAGGATGATCGAGCTGCTGGTGGGCGCGAGGGACGAGAAGCTGGTGGAGCACGCACCGATCCATACCACCGGCGCGTTCCCCGAGGTGCCGGTGGTGCGCAAGGAGGAATCGGACAGGCTGCTGGCGCTCGATGTGCGCGGGCTGGCCTACACCCACCCCTCCACCGGCCGCGGGATCGAGGGGATCGACCTGCGGCTGACGCGGGGATCGTTCACGGTGATCACCGGAAGGATCGGCGCCGGCAAGACCACGCTGCTGCGATCGCTGCTCGGGCTTCTCCCCCACGATGCCGGCACGATCCGCTGGAACGGCGAACAGGTGCAGGACCCCTCCTCCTTCCTGATCCCGCCGCGCGCATCGTATACCGCGCAGGTGCCGAGGCTCTTCAGCGAGACGCTCCGCTCGAATATCCTGCTGGGGCAGCCGGAACGGGATGGAGATCTGGGCGATGCGCTCCGACTGGCGGTGATGGAGCCGGACGTCGCGACGCTGGAGGCGGGGCTCGAGACGATCGTGGGGCCGCGCGGGGTGAAGCTCTCCGGCGGACAGGTGCAGCGGAGCGCCGCGGCGCGCATGTTCGCCCGCGACGCCGAGCTGCTGGTGTTCGATGATCTCTCCAGCGCCCTCGATGTCGAGACCGAACGGATACTCTGGGAGCAGCTGTTCACCCACCGCCAGGTGACCTGCCTGGTGGCGTCGCACCGGCGGGCCGCGCTGCGCCGCGCCGATCAGATCATCCTGCTGAAGGATGGCCGCGTGGTGGGCCAGGGGAAGCTCGACGAGCTGCTGGAAAGCTCCGAGGAGATGCAGCGGCTCTGGCAGGGAGAGCCCGACACGGAGGAGTGACCGGCGGCGGGCCTGACATATGGCCCGATATATCGTACAACGATCCATCATCCGAGCGGTCCGGCCACAGCAGCGCCGGGCCGCTCGACGTTTCGCCTCAATATTCAGCTACCCGGCGGCAGCGTCTCGGAGTGATCGCCGAGCGCTGGCGGCTGGGGCGGAGTTGAACTCCGCCCCGACATTCCGGCAACGTTTCGCCTCAATATTCAGTTACCTGGCGGTACGACGGCAATGATTATCTTTGCTCTCTTGTATTGCATGCACAGAGAGCATCAGCCCTACTATGATGGACCCGGAATTACAGACACAGATACACCGCCGGCGCACCTTCGCGATCATCTCGCACCCGGATGCCGGCAAGACGACGCTCACCGAAAAGCTCCTGCTGTATGGCGGAGCGCTCAGGCTGGCCGGCTCGGTCACCGCACGCCGCAACCAGCGCCGCGCCACCTCCGACTGGATGGAGCTCGAGCAGCAGCGCGGCATCTCCGTCACCTCGACGGTGCTGCAGTTCGAGTATCTCGACCATACCATCAACCTGCTCGATACGCCGGGGCACGAGGACTTCTCCGAGGATACCTATCGTACACTGACCGCCGCCGACAGCGCCGTGATGCTGATCGACTCGGCCAAGGGAATCGAGCCGCAGACCCGGAAGCTCTTCGAGGTCTGCCGGCTCCGCCGCATCCCGATCTTCACGTTCATCAACAAGATGGACCGTCCGGGGCGCAGCCCGCTTGATCTGATCGATGAGCTGGAGACCGAGTTCGGCATCGCCCCCTTCCCGGTCAACTGGCCTATCGGCTCGGGGATGTATTTCTCCGGCGTCTACGACCGGCTGCGCCATCAGGCGCACCTGTATCAGCGCACCGAGCATGGCGCCTATCGCGCTCCGGTGGAGCTGACCGACCTGAACGATCCGAAGCTTGCCGCGCTGATCGGCGATCGCGAGCTCGGCACCCTTCGCGACGATCTGGAGCTGCTGGAGGGGGCCGGTGAAAAGTTCAACGAGGAGCGCTTCCTCACCGGGCAGATCTCCCCCACGTTCTTCGGGAGCGCCGTCAACAACTTCGGCGTGGATCTGTTCCTGAGCCGCTTCGTCGAGTATGCGCCCCATCCCGGCCCGCACAAGACCGACCAGGGAATGCTCGAGGCCGACGCGGAGCTTTTCAGCGGCTTCGTCTTCAAGATCCAGGCGAACATGGACAAGCAGCATCGCGATCGCGTGGCGTTCCTCCGCGTCTGCTCCGGAAAGTTCGAGAAGGATATGACGGTGACCAACATGCGCAGCGGACGCCAGGTGCGCCTGACACGGCCGCACAAGATGTTCGCGCAGGAGCGCGAGACGGTCGAGGAGGCATATCCGGGGGATATCATCGGCCTGATGAACCCGGGCGTCTTCGCCATCGGCGATACCGTCACCTCCGGAAAGAAGCTGCAGTTCGAGGCGATCCCCCACTTCTCGCCGGAACGCTTCGCATCGGTCAGGACGGGGTCGCCCGCCAAACGGAAATCGCTTCAGAAGGGGCTCGACCAGCTTCGCGAGGAGGGGGCCATCCAGGTGATGTGGTCTCCCAACAGCACCGACCCGATCCTTGCGGCGGTCGGCCAGCTCCAGTTCGACGTGGTGAAGTTCAGGCTCGAATCGGAGTACAACGTCGATGTGATCCTCGCTCCGCTCCCCTATGTGGCGGCGCGCTGGCTCTCGGGCGCGCCCGAGGATATGGAGAACATCATCCTCTACAGCGGAACGCAGGTGGTGAAGGATGGCGACGGACTTCCGGTGATGCTGTTCCAGAGCGAGTGGCATATCAACGCGGCGATGGAGAAGAACCCGAAGCTCACCTTCAGCCCGGTGGCGCGGGGCGAGGCGGTGATGGTCTAGTCCCCGCATCGTGCGGCGACCCGACGACAATGGCATAGAAAAAGCCCGGTCACGCATGTGTGGCCGGGCTTTTCAGTTGATGCGATCGCACGACGGACCGGCGCCGGGCGCGGCGGCACGACATTGGTGCGGCACAATTTCAATCAATGAATCCCGGGAGGACCAATGAAGCGGATCTGTGTGTTCTGCGGATCGAGCAGCGGGGCGCGCCCCGAGTATACCGAAGCCGCCGTGACGATCGGAACGGAGATCGTCCGGCGCGGCCTGGAACTGGTCTACGGAGGTGGACGCATCGGGCTGATGGGAGTAGTGGCCGATACGGTGCTCGCCGCGGGAGGACGGGCCATCGGCGTGATACCGAAGGCGCTGATGACCAAGGAGATAGCACACTCCGGGCTGACGGAGCTGCATGTGGTCGAATCGATGCACGAGCGCAAGGCGATGATGGCCGATCGCACCGATGCGTTCATCGCGCTTCCGGGGGGCTTCGGGACGATGGAGGAGTTCTTCGAGGTGCTCACCTGGGCGCAGCTCGGGCTGCATCGCAAGCCGTGCGCACTGCTCAACACGGCCGGATACTACGACGGCCTGCTGGCGCTGTTCGAGACATTCCTCGGCGAGCGGTTCGTGCTGCCGGAGCACCGGACGCTGGTGCTCGATGATACCGATCCGCTCAGACTGCTCGACCGCATCGAGCGCTACACTCATCCCTCGGTCGAGACCTGGCTCACCGACGACGATGAGACATAAGGGCGATGCCTCCGCCGGGGGCGTCATTCCCTGGCGACGCGGGCCACGTAGACCTTGGTCTGGGTCGGGCGATATCCGGTGCCTCCCCCAACAACGAGATAGTCGCCATTGGAGTCGAGCACGACATCGCTGACCTCGTAGTTGGCTCCGGCCATGGGACGTTTCCAGAGCATCTCCCCCGACGTACCGATGCCGTGCAGACAGCCATCGGCCATCGCCACATAGGTACCGCGAACGCCCGACAGCAGAGGACGGGCTGGTGCCCAGATCCTGTAGTAGTTGGACCGCCACTGCTCCTCGCCGTTGCGGTCGAGCTTTACGATGCACATCCCCCCGGTGGTATCGTACATGGCTTCTTGGCCGGCGCTGACGATATAGCCGCCATCGGGTGTGGCAGCAACGGATTTGCCACTCTGATTGATGTAGGGAATATGAATCTTTCGCTCCCAGACAGTGTTCCCCCCCGCGTCAAACTTGATCAGGTAGGCGGTCTCCCCCTCCCCTGGAACTGCTGTTAGGTCCCCCTCGGTGAGGCTGCCGCTGACCACGTACCCGCCGTCGCTCCCCAGAATGACCTTCCATCCATCATCGACACCTTCCCCACCAAACTCTCTGAGCCAGAGCGGCTCGCCATCGGCAGCGATCTTCCTGACGAACATATCACCGTAGTTGTGACCTTCCCCCCTCCCGGTGATCACATAGTTGCCGGCGGGATCGACGACGATCGATGCAGGCCTATACTCGCCGCGATCACCATCATAGACGCGGCTCCATTGCTTCTCCCCCGAGGCATCCACCTTCACGAGGACGAGCGTATACCGGCCATATCCGGCCGCGATGGCCCCGCCATCCGGAGTCGCGGCCACAACCCAACTGGAGCTGTTGTACGGTTCCGGGTAGACACGCTGCCACTGCTCGTTGCCGTCGCGATCGATCTTCAGAAGATTGAGCCCGTTGCTGGTGTCGGAGGTGGAGCCGATGCAGCCGATCATGAAGCCTCCGTCGGTCGTCGCCGTCACCGAGCGAGGATAGTTCCACATCGTCCCGTCGTACCATTTCTCCCAGAGCACCTCCGGCCCCCACGGGACGAGCGGCCTCGTCGGGGGCGGAGCAACGACGGGCTCCTCCCGGCATCCGGCGCTCAGCGCCATGACAACGATAAGACCGGCCAGCTGCGGCAGATGGATGAACGAACGACGCATTGGATTATACTCCGTACTCTGTTGATGATTCTCGGGCGATCAGGACTTCGGCGACATCCCCCCCCAGGGAACGATGCTGCGGTGCTGGCGGTATGCCGGTAAACGCAGCGCGGCCAGAGTTTAGCTCCGGCCGCGCCGTCATACAAGACCAATACTGATTCTGCGGGCGCTCCCCGGATCAGCCCCCCACATGCACCGCCGGGCGGCGGCGCGGGTTCGGCTCGGCCTGGCGGAGCACCTCATGGGTGACCGGGGCGGTATCCCCCTCGCCGAGCGCGATGAACTTGATGACGTACTTGATCGGGTTCCCCTCGGTCCAGCCGAAATAGACGTGCGGGATCTTGTCGAACCGATCGCGCAGATAGATCAGGAACGCGGCGATGGAGTTGGGCACGGCGGGACTGCTGGCGCGCAGCACCCGGTAGCCGCCGATGCGATACCCCTTCACCCTGAGCTCCCCCTTGAACTCCGAGGCGTTGCTCGGGGATATCTCGAAGAAGATGATCGTATCCTCGGCGGGGATATGGTTGTCGTTCCGCTTCTCCATCTCCTTCCGCCGGTACTCGTCGGCGTCGCCCAGATCGCGGCGGTTGGCGACGATGCGGATATCGCAGTTGCTCAGCTCCTCGACGATCTTCTCGGCCTCCTCATCCAGCTCGATCGTGTCGACGCGCAGCTCGGTGGAGCGCTGCACGCGCGAGATCAGCGAGACAAGGATCATCGCGCCGATGAAGAACCCGGCGATCTTGATACCCTCCGGCCGCTCGACGATGTTGGTGACGGTCGTATAGGCGAACACGACCGATATCGCCAGCAGCGCCCAGCGTATCGGCCCGCCGCGCCAAGCCGAGAGCGTCACCGCGACGGCGGCGGAGCTCATCAGCACCAGCACGCCGGTGGCATAGGCTCCTCCCTGCGCATCGACGTTCGCCTTGAAGATGATGGTGACGGCAAACGCTATCACCGTGAAGACGATCACCAGCGGCCGGGTGGCGCGGGCCCAGTCGGGGGCCATGCCGTAGCGCGGAAGATATCGCGGCACGATATTCAGCAATCCAGCCATCGCCGATGCCCCGGCGAACCAGAGGATCGAGATGGTGCTGATGTCGTAGAACGTGCCGAAGAAATCGCCGAAGAACTCATGGGCCAGATATGCGAGCGCGCGCCCGTTGGCCTCCCCTCCCACCGCGAACTCATGGTGCGGGATCAGCAGCGTGGTGACAAGGCTGCTGCTGATCAGCAGCACGCTCATGATCAACGCCGCGGTCCTCAGCAGACGCTTGGTGTTCCTGATCCGCCCGACCGGGTTCTTGTAGGTATCCCCCGGCTCCCCCTTCACCAGCGGCATCACCGCCACCCCCGTCTCGAACCCCGACAGCCCGAGCGCGAGCTTCGGGAACAGCAGCAGGGCGATGCCGATCATCAGCAGCGGATTGCCGTGCGACTGAAAGAGATTATCCTTCCACTCGACCAGCACATGGGGCCGCTCCAGGATATGGACGATGCCGGTTCCGACCACCACGAGGTTCAGCAACAGATAGAGCACCACCAGCACCACCGCCAGACCGATAGCCTCCTTGAATCCCTTCATGAAGACTGCGCCGAGCAGCGTGATCATCGTCAGCGTGATGATGATCGGATGGTGGAGCGATGGGTGGACGAACGGGTTCTCCACCACGTGCGCCGCGGCGTCGGCCGCCGAGAGCGTGATCGTGATAATGAAGTCGGTCGCGACGAAGCCGAGCAGACAGAGCACGAACAGTTTGCCGTTCCAGTTCGGGATCAGATGCTCGAGCATCGAGATCGATCCCTCGCCGTGGGGGCTTGCCGCGGCGACGCGGCTGTAGATCGGAAGCGCCCCGAAGAGTGTCAGCAACACGAGGATCAGCGTCGCGATCGGCGAGAGAGCTCCCGCGGCCAGGAACGCTATGCCCGGCTGGTAGCCGAGCGTCGAGAAGTAATCAACTCCCGTCAGGCACATCACCTTGTACCACGGGTGGCGGGTGTGTTCCCCTTCGGATTCGTGGGGCCCCTCCATCTCCTTCAGATGCCCTTTGAACAACCAGCGTTTCCAACCGGAGATCGCGGGTTGCTGTGCGACTGTATCAGCCATCGACAAATCATCCTGAATCGTGATATCCGGCACCGCCATACCTGCGGGTCACCGCGCGGGACCGGACTAATCGAGCAAATTAAACAATTATGGGACAGGCAGATGCGCACCCGCTCCACTGTTTCCCCGCAAGCTCTGCTTAGACGAACAACGCATCATAACACTGTAGATAGCGTTTCACCTGGACCTCCCACGAGTAGTTCTGCGCCATGGCATTGCGCATCACCCTCCCCCACTGCTCCTGGTTCCAGTACGTCTCCACGGCCCGTTCCATCGCCCAGCGAAGTCCGTCGGCGGTAAAGTGCTCAAAAACAAAGCCGGTTCCCGCCCCGCTCGCCGGGTCGAAGTGCTGGACCGTGTCGGCGAGGCCGCCGGTACGTCGCACCACGGGAATTGTTCCATACCGGAGGCTGTAGATCTGGTTGAGTCCGCAGGGCTCGTAGCGCGACGGCATCAGAAAGATATCGCTGCCGGCCTCGATAAGATGGGAGAGCCGGTTGTTGAACCCCTGGTAGAAGCAGACCCGGCCGGGGAACTCCCCCTGCATGGCGCTGAAGAACTGCTCGTACTTCCGGTCGCCGCTCCCCAGCACCGCGAGGTTGACGTCGTGGCGATAGAGAAAATCCCGGAGGATGTCGAAGAACAGATCGAATCCCTTCTGCGAGGTGAGCCGCGAGACGATCCCGAACAGCGGCAGCGCAGGGTTGCGGCGCAGCTCCATGTTCTCGAGGAGCGAGGCCTTGTTCCTCTGCTTGCCCGACAGATCGTCGACCGAGTAGTTATAGGGGATCAGGCGATCCAGCTCCGGGCTCCACTCGTTGTAGTCCACCCCGTTGACGATCCCCACCAGCGTCCGGCTCCGCAGCCGGAGCCACCATTCGAGTCCGGCGCCATACTCGGCCATCTGAATCTCGCGCGCATAGGTGATGCTCACCGTGGTGAGGAGATCGGCATAGAAGATCCCCGTCTTCATGAAGTTAACCACGCCGGCGCGGAGATCCTCGGCGTCGAACATGCGGTGATGATCAGCCAGGCCGAGCGACCGGATGACGCTGGAGGGGAACACCCCCTGGTAGCCGATGTTGTGGATCGTCAGCACGGTACGTGTGCGGGCGAACAGCCCATCCCATTTGTAGAGCGTCTTCAGGTAGAGAGGGATCAGCCCCGACTGCCAGTCGTTGCAATGGATGATCTCGGGGCTCCACCCCATCCGCTGGCAGCACTCGAGGGCCGCGCGCGACAGAAGCGCGAAGCGGAGATACTCGTCGCCGTCGTCGGTGTAGATCGTCTTGCGATTGTAGAGGTGGGGGCAGTCGATGCAGTACAGATCGACGCCGGAGCCGGGGAGCTTTGCGGTGAACACGGTGAACGTGAGCGTGGCATCGCCGAAGCTGATCGGGATATCCTTCAGGAAGTCGACGATGTGGAAGTCATGCCCCGACGTATCGATGGTCGAGTAGAAGGGCATGAACACCCGCACATCGCATCCCTCGCTGGCGAGGTATTTCGGAAGCGCCCCGGAGACATCGGCAAGACCGCCGGTTTTGGCGAAGGGCGCCACCTCCGAGGAGACGAAGCATACGGAACGGCCGGGCATAAAGCTCCATCACTATGGATGTTGGGAATGCAAGCGAGGCGGCCCGGAGAAGCCCCCCACAGACGCCGGCGCAAGTGGCGCAGCACGCCGGTGCGGAGGCCGATCGAGGCGCTCGCTCCTGACCATCTAGTATACCACTTTTGCGAGATTGAAAGTGATGGCCGGCCGCTTCATGGAAAAGGGGATACATGGCACCGGGCCATGTATCCCCTTCCCTCTTCCTGTCAGTCCACTCCATACCATACCATCGTGTCGATCATCAGCACCATCGCCGCTGCGTGGGTCCCCCGCCACGGGAAGGCTCCCGTGCCTGTCCAGCACAGCGCGATCATCTATCTATCACAGCGGATTCACCGGGATGAACGCCACTGTTTACAGCGTCAGGTATGAGATGCAGAGCCATGCCAACAGCCCACACAACACATATGCTGAAAATTTCCTATCCATGATCGTTCTCCCTAGTTATGATCTCAATGAGACTTGCTTCTCGAACCAACCGTATGAAACCCTGTGTGCACGCGAGGTTTATCCTATCGGAAAACCATTCCATCCTTTCCAGTGAAACACGTTTTTTATGTTCTCTACTAAAGTAACCCCCAACCCATCGTTCGGTTACACTATGATCTGATAATAGTTGGGGTAAAAATTCATCCCCCTCCCGAACGGCCCTTTCAGTCGCCGCTATTACCATATGATAATCCTGCGCGGCGTGGTGTGACACATCTCCGATAAAAATCTTTCGCCGTCCATCCTCCACCCGCCGTTCCCACCAGTATCCCCCCCGAAGCCCCATCAATACAAGCATCCCGGCCTCGGCAGTTCTCTTCGACGATATATTCCCGCCACCCCCGCGTCCACTACGGATATAGTAATCGCATGATATTCACCGTGATATTCCGTCACGCTCCGTGAATATTTTTTCTCTCGATGACTCGTGGGGTATACCATCGCAAAAGCATTCCGGCAGTGATCAGCTTCAGTAATAAAGACACCGAACACGCAGCTTGTGTCACATAAGATTCGTCGAAAAATGTAACCATGTGATAAACCACGCATCGGCATCATGGTCGACTCATCCTTCATCCTCTGGTATTCAGGCTTTAATATTCTTTTCGGCCCGCGCTCCGGGTATCGATGCACGCGATAATAACACACCGCGGTACCGGCGTTCGATGCCATGACGATCGGGGGCGGCGTCACCTGACGATGTGATGACAGCAGCATATGGGCGGATCATCCCCCCGCACAGCCGGCATGCGCTGTCCCACGGGAGGAGTGGCTGCAATGGAGGGTGGCGGACAAACAACAGGGGGACGCGCCGTGGTGGCACATCCCCCCTGATAACGGATCGATCAATCGGCCCCCTCGCTGCTACCTGCAGCAGGCAGGGGCACAGATGCCGCACGAGCCGCAGTTGCCGCACGAGCATGCGGACACATCCCCCTTGCATGAGCAGGAAGTCTTTGCCGTGCAGCATCTCCTCTGCGCGGAGCCTGACGCTGCGATCGAGGTTGCCCCGATCGTGAAGACGGTGGCCGCAAGGCCAAGTGCGATCATATTGAGTGCTTTACGCATGTATATCTCCTGAAAAACCTGAATGTACTGTTGTTGGTTGTAGCCTGCGCCTGCGGGCGGCGTCCACCAGGCTCTCATGCTGATATGAACGCCGGTGTATGGCTGCATACTTTCAGGATCGGGGAGGAGGGATCGGCGGGGATGGCGGAAGCATCGCGATCGGCTCGACCAGCCACGGCGATGGAAGCCCGGCACGGGACATCCCGTCGGGCACGACCGACAGCAGAACGAAGAGGACCATCGGGCCGACAGCACAGCAGCAGATATCGGCCGCGGTGTGCTCGCAGCAGCTTCGAGCCGGTGCCGGTTGGGGCACCTTCGGCACGCAGCAGCTCGACGCATGGCGCGCCTCCGCACGATGGAAGTGGCCGCAGGCAGCCGAGCGGTACGGCATCGCCGTAACGAGCAGGAGCATCGCCAGGAGCGCGCTCATCAGGCGGGCGATATGTGGGCCGGCCGGCTGCATGATCATGATGGAGACGAAGGTATGCAGCGGAAACGAACATTGCCAGGATGAAACGCCCGCCGTATGGAAAGACTCTGTATCGTCTCCCGCCCCATCGACCTCCGGCTATGGCTCCCGCTCCCGACCGAGAGCCCGCAGCGCAAACGCAAGCTCCGTCGCGGCCCGCGCGAACAGATCGGGAAGCTCCGCCGCTTCTCCCGCTTCGGCGATCGATTCTATCCGCATGAAGATCTTCGCAAGCCGCGCCGCGCCGAGGATGCTGCTTCCCCCATTGAGCTTATGGCTCAGCGCCACCACCATCGCCAGATCGTTCCGCGCGATGGCATCGTCGAGCTGCTCCATCCTCGGCGGCATATCGCGTGCGAACAGATCGATCAGCTCACCGAGAAGTCCGGGCTCTCCATCGGGGCTCAGGCTTCTCAGCCCGGCGATCACGGCGGGATCGATCGCATCGTCGGGAAGCGGAGGTGCGGCCATCTCGGCTGAAGGCTTCCGCTCGACCACCGCGAGGACCGCCGCCAGCTCCTCGAGCGCCACCGGCTTGCTGATATAGCCATCCATGCCGGCGCTGCCGCACTGCTCGCGCGCCCCCTGCATCGCGCTGGCGGTGAGCGCCACGATTCTGGTACGAGGCCCATCTCCCTCACGCCGCCGTATCTCGCGCGCCGTCTCGAAGCCATCCATCCCGGGCATCTGGCAGTCCATCAGAATCAGATCGTAGTCCCGCCGCTCCAGCTGCTCCAGCACATCGAGGCCGGTCACCGCAACGGTGGCGCCATAGCCCAGCCTGGCGAGCTGTTTGAGCGTGACCATCTGATTGATGACGTTATCCTCGGCGACCAGTATCCGAAGCTCGCCGGGGGGGACCATACTCTGCCGACCCGACGGTACCGATACGACGGTCGCGGCCACCGCATCGGCCGCGCGCAGCAGGCGGATCGTGAACCAGAACGTCGATCCCTCCATCGGACGGCTCTCCACCCCGATCCTCCCCCCCATCAACTCGACGAGCTGCCGCGCGATGGCAAGCCCGAGACCGGTTCCTCCGTACTTGCGCGTGGTGGAGCTGTCGGCCTGAACGAACGGCTGAAACAGCTCGGCGATGGCCTCGGGGGATATGCCGATGCCGGTATCGGTTACCTCGAAGCGAATCAGCACAGACGACTCGCCCGCGGATTCCACGCCGACATGCACCGAGACAGCGCCATGCTCGGTGAACTTCACAGCGTTGGAGATCAGGTTGGTCAGCACCTGGCGGATGCGGACCGGGTCGCCTCGCAGCAGACGCGGGGCATCCTGGTCGATCGTCACGCCGAGATGCAGCCCCTTGCCGCGCGCGCGATCGGCGAACAGCGCCACGCTCCCCTCGGCGAAGGCCCGCAGATCGATCTCGACCTCCTCGAAGAGCATCTTCCCCGCCTCGATCTTCGAGATGTCGAGGATATCGTTGATGATCGTCAGCAGATCGTGCGCGCAGCTTTCGATGGTCGTGGCGTATTCATGCTGCTCATGATCGAGCGGCGTATCGATCAGCAGCCCCGTCATGCCGATGATGCCGTTCATCGGGGTGCGGATCTCGTGGCTCATGTTGGCGAGGAACTCCGTCTTCAGGCGGGCCGATTCCAGCGCCGCGTCGCGCGCCACCGCAAGATCCGCCTCGATCCGTTTCCGCTCGGTGATATCCTGGATCTGGGCGATGAAATACAGAGGCTCGCCGGTGGATAGCCTGATCAGCGACACGCTCCCCAGCACCCAGACCAGATGTCCATCCTTGTGGATATAGCGGCTCTCGGCCTGATAGATGCCGAGCGTCCCGGCGATCATCGCGGCGATCGCAACCATATCGTCGGCCAGGTCGTCGGGATGGATGAGGCTCTGCGTGGTGGTATGGAGCAACTCCTCGGCCGTATAGCCGACGATATCGCAGAGCGCATCGTTGACCTGCAGCCACTCCCCCTTCTGCCCGATCAGCGCCACCCCGATCGGCGCCGATTCGAACGCGGTGCGGAAGCGTGCCTCGCTCTCGCGCAGTGCCTCCTCCATCCGCTTGCGCTCGGTGATATCGCGGGCCACGGCCTGGAAGCCGGTTATCGTTCCCCCCTCGGTGATCAGCTGCACGTTCTGCCCCAGCCACAGCTCGGAGCCATCGCTGGCGACGGCGGGAAACTCGTAGTAGGAATTGGGGGCTCCGCGGAGCATCTGCGCGGCATAGAAGCGCTGCACAGTCTCGCGCCAGTCGGGCCGGATAAGATCGAGGAAATGACGCAGATGCAGCTCCCCGGCGCCGTACTTCATCAGCACCAGCGCGGCGTCGTTGAAGAAGGTGAAATGGCCGTCGACATCAGTGCGATAGATAACGTCGCGCGCGTTCTCCACCAGATAGCGGTAGCGCTCCTCACTCTCGCGCAGGCGCATCTCGGCATGCTCCTGACTGCCGATCGCTTCGATGAGGGTCGAGACGTTGTGCCGCAGCTCGATCTGCGTCATCACTTGTCTGGCAAGCGCCATCAGCGCGCCCGACTGTTCGGGCGTCAGATGGCGTGGCACCCGATCGAGGATACAGAGGGTTCCGATCGCATGTCCATCAGGGGTGATCAGCGGGGCACCGGCGTAGAAACGGATTGCGGGATCATCGATGACGAACGGATTGGTGGCGAAGCGCTCATCCTCGAGCGTATCGCTGATGACGAAGAGGCCGTGCTGCAGGATCGCATGCGAGCAGAAGGAAACATCGCGCGATATTTCAGCCATATCGACGCCGAACTTCGATTTGAACCATTGACGGTCCTTATCGATCAGGCTGATCAGCGCGATCGGCGCCTGGCAGATCTGTACGGCCAGCATCGTAAGATCGTCGAACGCCTGCTCGGGCATCGAGTCGAGGATATCGTATTCTTTCAGCGCCGCCAGCCGTGCATGCTCATCGGGTGGCAATTCCAGCTTGTTCATGAAAACATTCGGTCAGTATAGTCAGATATATGGAGCAGAGGAGGCGAACAACAGAAGTGATGGCTATGGAAGCGAAGTGATGATGGTGATGGAAAGCGGCTCTCCGCAACGACTCCTGGACGACTCCCCACCAGCCTTTGGACCTTCGGCTTTATTCTCTCTGCTCACGTCGACAACATTGCGGGGGGCTTTTCGGAGGCTTCACCCGTGCAATTTTCGAGCTTCAAGATACCTGTTCGACACCGTTGAAGCAACTTCCACCGAACCACGGTAGCGTCTCAGTCTGCCAGAATGGTGGGACGGAGTTCAACTCCGGCACAGCGTACCAGCGCTCGACGATCACAATGAGAGACTACCCGAATCACTGCCGAGACTGCTTTGCCGCTACTGACAGATCGCTTCGCTGCTTCCCGCAAATGCCGCACATGCGGCATGGCGCTTGCGACAGTATTTATTGGAGCCGCCACCGGATGTCCAGCCGGACGGCCCAGTATCTCAAAGCCGCATTATCCTCCTGAGAGGTTCCGCACCTGCGGCAGCCGACATTCGCGCCCCCCCCTGTATGCGATCAGCGAACATACGAACGACAGCCGATGAAAGAATGGGCGGGACATCGCCGAAGCAATGGCGATGGGGCCGGATGGGTCGAGCAGTAACCCATTGAAAAGATCGATCGGTATCCCCTTCAGATGTCCAGATCATGAAGGTGCCATGCCGGACGATTGCCCCGAAGTCCACGACACCGTTGCATCACGGGTCCCGCCCTTTGTTATGATCGCCGTGCGAACCGCACCGAAGATGATCATCGATCTCCTCCGATGCGGTTTTCCGGCGTTGCTCCCATGATGCCCGGGCAGTGTCTCGGTGTGCCAGAGTGGTGGGCCGGCGTTCAACTCCGGCGCAGCCTCCCGGCGCTCGACAACCAACCTGAGACAACACTACCGATGCCCGGCGGCGCTTTGCCTTAGTCCTTTTTAGCCAGCCGCTTCCCCATATCCACATATGCATTCACCAGATCGCGCAGCCTTCCATCGAGCGCCTCATCCTTCAGCTTCCACTCCTCGGTGAACGCCTGCTGGGCCGAGGCCAGCGCGAACATATCGGGATGCAGCGTGACGCTGAGCCCCTCCAGCGGAATACGGAGCTGCCAGAGCCCCCGGATGCCGCCGATCACCGACGTGGATGCCGACAGCAGCACGCCGCTCTTGCCGCGCAACGGAACCGGCTTGGCGCGCGAGACCCAGTCGATCAGATTCTTCAGCGTCCCGGGAAGGGAGAAATTGTACTCCGGGGAGGCGATCATGATGCCGTCGGCCGCCTCGATACGCCGGATGAATTCCTGGGCGCCGGGAGGCATGCCGATCGATGCGTTGAGATCGCCATTGTAGAGAGGCACATCGAACTCGCTGAACTCGGCGTGATCGACCGTGGCGCCCGCCTCGCGGGCCCTGTCGATGGCGATGCTCAGCAGACGAGCGTTGTAGGAATCCTTGCGGAGCGATGCCGCAAATGCCAGAATCTTCATTGGTACCCTGATTGAACTTCATCGGCGGGGGCCGCCGAGGGCCCCCACCATACGTGACTGTTATGCCAGATCGAACAGAAGCAGCTCGGCGCTCTCGCGACCCGTGAGCTCCAGCAGGCTTTCATCGCTGACGGCGGCACCATCTCCCGCTTCAAGCCTGATGCCATTGACCTCGACGGCACCGCGCACGGCCTGCACCCATGCATGGCGTCCGCTTCGAAGCTCGAACGTCGCGCTCTGGCCGGGATCGAGAATCGCGGCGTAGAGCTCGGCCTGCTGGTTGATCCTGACCGCGCCATCACGTCCGTCGCGCGAGGCGATCAGCCTGAGGAGGCCGCGCTTTTCATCGTCGGGGAAATGCTTCTGCTCGTAGCTCGGCTCGATCCCGCGCTGCTCCGGCAGTATCCAGATCTGCAGCAGATGGACCTTCTCGGTCTCCGAGGCATTGAACTCGCTGTGGGCAACGCCGGTTCCGGCGCTCATCCGCTGCACATCCCCCGGGCGCATCACCGATCCGTTCCCCATGCTGTCGCGGTGCTCCAGCGCCCCCTCCAGCACATAGGTGATGATCTCCATATCACGATGGGGATGCGTTCCGAAGCCCCTTCCCCCATCCACCCAGTCCTCGTTGATCACACGAAGGTCGCGAAACCCCATATTATCCGGATCATAGTAGTTGGCAAAGGAGAATGTATGATAGGTATCGAGCCACCCATGGTTGGCGTGGCCGCGCTGGCTGCTTTTTCTGATGGTTATCATCGGTCGACTCCTGCTTGAGTAATTCAATCGTGTTCTGTTACCTTCTCCGTTCCTCCGGTCAGCTCCCCCCCGAAGAGCGGACTTGGAACCCGCTCCACAACCATATATGCGTTTCGACGACATTTGTTGCGACGAATATTATTCCAGACGAAGCTCACTCTTTGTAGAGAGCTTCGCAGAGACGGGAGAGCTCGTCGCACTCCTTGTTCGAGAGCCGCTCCCCCACATAATCGACCACCTGCTGCACCCGCGGGTCCATCCGCTTGAGCAGATCGAGTCCGGCATCGGTGATCCTGGTGATCACCACGCGGCGGTCCTCGGCCAGACGATCGCGCACCACCATCCCCTGTTTGACCAGCCCGTCGATACGACGTGTGACGTCGGGGGCGCGATCGATCATCCGGACGGCGATCTCTCCGCAGGGATATCCCTCCGGGTGTACCCCCCGGAGGATCCGGAGGATGTTGTATTGCTGCTGCGAGATGCCGAACTCGCCGCAGGCAACATCGAACATACCGGCAACATGCGCCGATGCAACAAGAAGATTCAGCATCGCTTCCTGTGGCTCCCCACCGGGGAACCGGGTCTGTTTCAAACGTCGTTTCAGTGTATCACCCATAACGCTACAATTATACGTCACAACGCTATTTGTTGCAACAGATAAATTTCACCGATGATGGATCGCCCATCGGGAAAGCATCGGCGTATGGGAATGGATCGACAAAGATAGGGGATGCGCGGGATATGGCAACGCCGGCACAGCCGGCAGGCCGTGTCGCAGTGGGCCGGAATGGTGGAGCGGAGTGGAACTCAGGCACAGCGTATCAGCGCCCGCAATCAATCGGAGACACTACCAACCGGGATATGACAACGCCGGCGAACCTCGCGGCTGCCGGCCTCCGACAACGACGACGGCCGGAGCGTTGCTGCTCCGGCCGTCGATACAACCCCAGACTCGGTGCGTCCGCGAATCGAATCTACCGCACCACGCGCATCGTCTTCGAGAAGACCGCTTCTCCCTTGCCGGTGGCCGCCGTCAGATGATAGAGATAGGTTCCGGCCGGAAGCGACGCCACATTCACCGTCGCGACCCCCTCGCCCGCCGGACGCGAGCCCAGATCATAGTTCGCCACTTCCTCCCCCTGCGCGTTGAACAGCCGCAGATGGGTCCGGCTGCTCGGCTCCGGAAGCACATAGGTGATGGTCGCGCTGGTGGATGCGGGATTCGGCGCGCAGCTCTTCAGCACCGAGCTTCCCTCGAGCGCCCAGCCCGGCATCACGCTCGCCACCGGCCCGGCCTGGCGGAAGAAATCCCCCACCCCGACGCCATTGTAGAGCATCACCAGCGGCTCGATGGCGTTGCCGTAGAGCATCTTCATCATCGCCCGGTTCTCCTCCGACGTCATCATGGTGAAGACCTCATCGACCTTGCCCCTTCCCTCGAGCAGCTTCCGTCCCTCGTCGCTCTGCTGCAGCTCGGCGCGATGCTCGTCGATGAACGCCGTGAAGCGATCCCGCGCCATGGTGATGAACCCCGCCACATCGGCGAGCACCGCATCGCCAAGCCGGTCGAATCCGCTCCGGTTCCGCTCGCTGATCGCCTTGACCTGCTGGAATGCCGAAACGAACTGCAGCGCGGCCTCAGGGTTATCGTCCATGTAGTCATCGATCTCGTCCACATCGACCGATTTATCTCCCATGATGGTGATGCTCACCGATCCGTGCTTCCCGAGCGTATCGTCGGCGCCGATCGCCGAGGTGGATGCCGCCTGGCTCCTGGCCGTGCTCTGGCTGATATCGACCGAGGGCGCCATCATGATCCCCCACTGCACGCGCAGCTTGTTGAGCTCGGCCAGATCGCCCGCCGGCAGCATCGCGTCGATCGTGTTGCGGTAGCCGTTGAGCTTCGTCTGCCAGTAATCGCTCACCAGCTCCGCCATCTCGCGCTCGGCCTGCCGGAGCACCGCAGGGGTTTCGGTGGCGGCGGGGACGGATGTCTGCGCCATGCTGGTCGCGACCGTGGCGCTTGCGATGGCAATTCCCGCCAGCGCTTTTCTGAGTCGTGGATTGATCGCCATTGTTCTATACTCTCCCATATGTTGTTGATGTGTCATTGCTGGTCGAGTAGCTGTCATCACGTGCGAGGGGCTTCCGGCCGACATCAGCTCCGGCGTCCCGACGGACGGGAGATCGGGACGGGGGGCTACGGTCGGAGCCGCCGGGGCCGATGCCGCAATGCTCCCTGCGGGCAGATCGGCGTGGTCGGCGGAGGAGCCGGGCTTCAGCAGAAACGCGCCGAGCAGCAGAGCGAGGGTGCCGAGACCGGCGTAGTAGAGCCCCCGGCGCCGGGAGCCCGTTCGGCCATCTCGATCCTCCGGCCGATGGCCCCGCACGATCGAGCGAACCTCCTCCTCGGAGATCCCCTCCCCGGCTCGGGCCGCGCTGAAATAATCATCCAGTGGACGTCTCTGCTTATCCATTGCTCTGCGACTCGGAATAGATGAGATAGGATTGATGCGTCTCCCCTTCGGACATGCGCCCGGAGGTGACCGGCCTGCTGACGGGGCGATCGACCGCCCCGAGAATCCTTGCCAGCTCCTGGCGGCCGCGCGCCACGCGGGATTTCACCCCGGAGAGGGAGCCTCCCTGAACCGCCCGGATCTCCTCCAGCGACAGCCCGGTGATCTCGAACAGCACCACCGCCTCCCGCTGCCGTTCCGGAAGCTTCGCCAGCGCCCAATGGAGCATCTCGACATCGGCCGAGCTGTCGGGCGCTGAGCCTTCATCACGAATGCTCAGCGCCTTCTCCTCATCGTAGGCGCCGAAGAGCCTCCTGCGCCAGCGCCGCCGCTTATGCAGGCGCAGTGCTATCGTGAACAGATAGCTCAGGAACGCCTCCGGGCCACGGATATGATCGAACCGCTCCAGAGCGGCAAGAATCGTATCGCCCACCAGATCGTGCGCCTCCTCCCGATCGCCGCCGGTCATCGCTCTCGCGAACTGCGTCAACCGATGACGATGTGGGAGAAGAAGCTCCAGAAACCGCTCCTGCCGGTCTCTCCCTCCGTGCCCTTCCTGTTGGTTCGATAACGACATGCCGGAAGCCTGTTTCTACGGGGTCCCCGGGGACGGCCCCGGAGATGTTCGTGCATGATACAGCTACTGAGAGTAAGTGACGCGGCCGGGAGAAAAGTCGCAGGCGGAGGGAAAAAATATTCACGATGAAGATCGCACCAGCTCACCGGAGCCTCAGCGCGATGGCTTCACCGTCATGGTGATCGTCACGATGGTCCCGTCCCTGGGAAGAATGCTTTTCATCAGATCGAATACGGCGATATCCTTCTGGTAGTCGCGCAGCGTATAGCTGGCGTTGCTGACGCGGCCGCCGGGGCAGCTCTCCAGACAGACGATACAGCCCGACTTCCAGGCCGGGATGAGCTTCTCGTGGCCGCCGAAGCGGAACTCGAACCCATGCCCCCCTTTGTCGATGAAGATATCGGCTGCACGCACCGGGGCATGCCCCACCCATGCTATCGTCACATCGATAGGGGATCCCTTCACATGAAGATCGGGGTCGGGGTTGGAAGGATCCTTCCGCTTCTCCCATGAGTCGAGCGTCAGATTGTTCCCCGGCACTCCCCCGAGCGACTCCAGTGCGCGCCCCAGCTCCTGATCGTTCATATCGGCCTCGACCAGCGCCTTGCTCGATGCCCTCCCCCCCTTCCAGACGATGAAGTGATGGTTCTTCGGCCAGATATGCCAGGCGTTGAACCGCCCCGGATAGATGGTCCCGGTAAAAGAGACCGATCGGTTCTTTTTGTCGATCAGCACGCCGCCGGTCCCTCCCTGCGCCCCCGCGAACATGCCCCCGGCAAGCAGGCCGGCGACGGCCAGGCCGCACAGCAGGAAGATATTCCGAAGATATGGTACATGGTATGGGAGCATTATTTCCGGAGAAGGAAGGCCACGGAGTTCGGGAACATCCTGAAGCGGCGCGCCCGCTGCCGGTCGACGCCGGCCGGAGGAGGATCGGCGACGGTGGGCTCATCGAAGTCGAGCACGCGCAGCCCCGCCGCGGCGAACGCCTTCCAGTACCGGGAAAGAGGGCGATGGTAGGCGATGAACGGCGTGGTGAAATGCCCCCACTCCTCGATGATCTCGAACTCCTCGAAGTACGGCCGATCCCAGCGGAAGATGGTGCTCCCGTCCCCCATCCTTCCCCACCCCGGCGCGCCGAAGCAGGGATGGCTGAAGATCAGCACGGCGCGGCCGCCCGGACGGAGCACGCGATGGAACGAGCGGACCGCCCCGTCGAGATCGGGAAGATCCATCAGCACATAGTTCGAGACGATGGCGTCGATGCTCTCGTCGGCGACCGTGGCAAGCTCCGAACAGGAATCGACCCGCAGATCGAGCACGATGCCGAGCTCCGATGAGCGCTCGCGCGCGACCTCGATCATCCGCGCCGACCAGTCGGCCCCCACAACGCGCGCGCCGCGACGGGCCAGCTCGAGCGAGAGATAGCCGGTGCCGCATCCGGCATCGAGAACATCCAAGCCGGCAGGATCGCCCAGCATGCGCCAGAGCACCGGATCGGACTGGTAGCGGCGGTTCTCATCACCATCGTCGCCGACCTGTATGGCCCATTCACGGGCCTTGGCATCCCACGATTCGACCGGAGAGAGAGGCTGTGTCGTTCCATCCATTGTTGCCATCGAAAAAGTTTCAGCCGAGAGTGTGCCTTCAGTGCTGCCGCGCGCGGGCCGATCGCCCGCACGGCAATCAGCAGCACCGTCACACGCGATGAGCGGCCGAACACAGAGCCACTGCCGGTGGTACGGAGATTGCGCGACGGGGATATGTGCACGAAGTGATTGTCAACACGGAGCAAACGCCATGTCGCTGGAAACATACAAAAGGAAGCGCGATTTCGATATAACCTCCGAGCCGCCGGCCCGCGTGGAGAAGGACCATGCGCGGCCGATCTTCGTGATCCAGGAGCATCATGCATCGCGCCTGCATTACGACTTCCGCCTGGAGGCCGACGGCGTGCTGAAAAGCTGGGCGGTGACCAAGGAGCCGACGCTCGATCCGGCCATCAGGCGCCTGGCCGTCGAGGTCGAGGATCATCCGATCGCCTACGCGAAGTTTCATGGGGATATCCCCGCAGGGGAATACGGCGCGGGACATGTCGAGATCTGGGATCACGGAACCTACGAGAATATCACCGGGGATGAGGATGGGCGCCGGAGCATCGCCGAGGGGATCGATGCGGGAACGATCGAGTTCGTGCTGCATGGGGAGAAGCTGAACGGCGCGTTCGCGCTTGTGCTGATGAAAGGACGGGGCGACAAAAACTGGCTCCTGATCAAGAAGAAGGATGCCGAGGCACGACCCGGATCGGCCACCGACGGAGCGGCGAGACCTCCGAAAAAATCGACGAAGCGGACGCCGCCAGCGCGCGCCGGCCGGTCAACCGCACGCGCGTCGAAGCCCCCCCGCGATATGGAGTTCACCCATCTCGACAGGGTGATGTTTCCGGAGCCCGGGTTCACCAAGGGGGATCTTCTGAACTTCTACGATCGCATCGCCGACTATCTTCTCCCCCATCTTTACAACCGGCCGATCACGCTCGAGCGGCTGCCGGAGGGGCTTGCCACCGAGAAGTCACCGCACTTCTGGCAGAAGGATACCCCCGACTACTATCCGGACTGGATACCGCGCGTCGAGCTGGAGACCGAGCGCGGAGAGCCGGTGAACTACGTGCTGGTGAATGACCGGCAGACCCTCCTCTATCTTGTCAATCAGGGGACGGTGACCTTTCATCCCTGGCTCTCGCGTATCGACGATCTCGATCATCCCGACTTCGTCCTCTTCGATCTCGACCCGGGTGCGACGAGCTTCGCCGATGCGATGCGGGTTGCAAAGGCGCTGCATGCGGTTCTCGAGGGGCGGAAGATCGTCAATCGCATCAAGACATCGGGCAAAAGCGGACTTCATCTGCTGGTGGGGTGGGATCGGCCGGGGGGCTACGACGAGGCGCGCGCATGGGCAATGGAGATCGCCGAACAGGTCGTGGAGGAGCTTCCCGATCTTGCCACCGTCGAACGGAGCAAGGCGGAGCGGCACGGGCATCTGTATATCGATGTGATGCAGAATGCGCGCGGCCATCACGCGGTGCCCCCGTACGTGGTGCGTGCGGTGCCGGCCGGGACAGTCTCGACGCCGATCGAGTGGCGGGAGCTGACGGGAAAGCTGACGCCGGGGAAATTCGATATGAAGACGATCTTCCGCCGTCTCGCCCGCAAGGACGAGGATATCTTCGCCGCGCTGGCTCACCCGCCGAAGCGGACGAAAACATCACGGGCGAAATAGCCCCGAATATCATCCCCCATACCGACCGGGCCATGAAGCGCATGCTTCATGGCCCGAACCGTATCATCCGCTGCCGTACCAGGCTTCGCGCACTGCACCGGCAGCCACACACCATCCGCAAGAACAGCGCTCCATCCACCAGGATATCACTGTTCAGATCAGGCATTTCTCAATGACCGGGAGTCGAGCGATAATAGCCCTCGATATGTTTTCCATCGGCCCTGTCATATCCTCCCACCCAGATCCTCTCGCGCTCACCGGCCTTCGGCTTCGTATCGCTATCCCCACCGGAATATTTATTCGACCGCGGCCGCGATGAGCCTTTTTCGTTTACACTCGCCCGTTCCTGTTTCCACGATGATTTTCCTGCCATTGTTCCGGTCCTCCGATATCATTATAAAAGGGTATTCCATTATTATCTTCCGGCCTCCTAGGGATGCCACAGGGAGACACTACAGAGGTGGAGCACAACGGTAATGCCATTGTCAGAACAGGCGAACTCAACTAGGATTTACTGGAGATATTATTTTCACCCAAAGGACTATACGGAGAAATGCCCCGACGCGACATTGCAGATCGCACCGGGGCATTACGTTATATTCCATCGCGGCATGCTGCCGAATAATTATCCCTTATCCGACTCCTCATTCCCTTCGCTTTCGGCACCCTCACTGGAGATCTGGCTGCTCCCCGGTCCCTGTGCGGTCATATGCCCCTGGGTACCACCCTGCGAGCCACGCCCGCCGGTTCCCTGCATATTCATGCCGCCCCCCTCGGGACCGCCCGCGCCGCCGCTGGCGCCGTGTCCGCCATGCTGCGACTGCGAGGCATGGGTCGAGCCCTCGCCGCCGCTCGATGAGCTCAAACCGCTCTGCGCGGTGACGCCACCCATCGGTGGCTGCGGATTTTCCTGACGTGTTGGATGACTGCGGTCGGTGCCATTGTCATTTTTTGACGTCCCGTGGTTGCTCTTGTTATCTGGCATGATATCCCTCCATGACGCTGAAATTATTTTTTGTCGCTTCCCGCAAGGAGTATATTCTCCGGCGAATACGCGCTCTAATGATATCATCGGATACTCAACTATCATACCGGCTCTCCGATATCAACCGGATCACCCGCGATAATTTTTATACAGATCCTCCAGCCGCTCGAGGGTATCGGCTTCACGCACGCTTTTATCGACACGCTCACGCTTGAATCGGGGTATGCGGAGTGCGTATCCCGAGGTATATGCGGTGGTTTTCTGTATCCCCTGAAAATCGACTTCCAGAACTATGGCGGGCTCGATCTCCACGGTACGCCCCCGCGTCGCGGTGACAAGCGGCTCGAGCTTCGCGGTCAGACCCCGGAGCATTTCCTCCGAGAATCCCGTTCCGACTTTCCCCACCCTCTTGTATTCTCCCTCATCGCGCACGGCAACGAACAGGCTCGAGAGGGTACCGGCGCGCCGTCCCGATCCCCAGATCCCTCCTACGACCACCACATCGAGCGTCTCGAAGGCGGGCTTGATCTTCATCCAGTGATCGGTCCGTTTGCCGGGAAGATAGCGTGCATCGGGGTCCTTTGCCATCAGCCCCTCATGCCCCTGCTCGATGGCACGGTCGAAGAATACCCGCTGCTCGGCGATCGCATCGGTGACGATCTCGTCGGTGAGCTTCAGCCGGTCGGTGGGGACGAAGAGCCCCCGCAGCAGCGTCCGGCGCCGGGCGTCGGGAAGATCCATCAGCGGCTTTCCCTCGTGGTAGAGGATATCGAACAGATAGAGGATGAACGGCGTCTCGCGGGCCGTCGCCTCGATATCGTATTTCCTGCCGAGCCGCGTCAGCACTGCCTGGAACGGCTGTTTCTGCTGTAACGAGGCATCGTAGGCGACCGCCTCCCCCTCGATGATGGCATCTCCTCCGCGCCATCCCTTCCGCAGCAGCTCGACGACGTCGGGGAGACTCCCGGTGACGTCATTGAGCCGCCGTGAATAGAGCCTGATCTCGGGAGGATCGCCATCTCTGATATGGATCTGGAGGCGGGCGCCATCGTACTTCACCTCGAAGATGATCCGCTTCCCCCCGAGGCGCCGGAATATCTCAGCGGGATCATCCACCTTCTGCGCGTTCATGAACTGGTAGGGACGGAACAGTGCGATACCGGCGCGCGCCACCGCCTTCGGCCCCCGCTTCGCCTCGGTCGCCACCAGACCGATGTCGTTGCTCAGCGCGTAGAGGCGCTGCAGAGCATCCTCCTCCACATCGAACGCAGAGCCGATGGCACGGATCAGCGTCCCGGTGCCGACGCCGATCCGCATCTGCCCGAGAACCATCCGGGTGAAATAGCGGGCGCCGTTGGCGGTCGTGTGCGCATAGACATACGAGAGCAGGGAGCCCCGATCCTCATCGCGCTCGACCGCCCGGCCGATGCGGCGCCAGAGCTCGGTCACCGCAAGCGTATCCTCCCCGTCGGCCAGCTCGGCCGCCCCCGCGCTTATATCACCCGAACGCTTGACCGCATCGACGATCTCCGACGGCGAGCGCCCGGTCAGCTCGGCCAGCGCATCGCGGATCGTCCCGGGCCCTATCCCGAGCGTATCCCCCATCTGCGGATCGATCACCTCTCCTGCCGTCAGATGAGCGACGACGGCCAGAGTCCGGGGATCGAGCTCGCGAAACAGATCAGCGAGCATGCGGACCCGCGCCGGATCGCTGCGGGTGTCGGCGATACGATCGTAGAGATCGGCAAGCTCCGAGAGCTTCATGGGGGAAGGTTTGTCGGCTCGTTTCATATCGATCGCACCTACAAACACCGGTCCGTTTTCCTGGTGTGAGATCGCCACGCCCCGTTCCACCATGACGTGGCCCCACAGGAGTCAGCCGGAAGCATCGGGGTATACAAGAGGGGGCGCGGGACAATGCCCACGCCCCCGATCATCAGACCCGGCAAGGGAGGTAGGGATCAGTGACGAACATCCTCAAGGCCGGCCGGTCCGGCGACGTTCTCCTGCGGATACGACGACCACTGATTTCCCCCCGACGGCGTGGCCGACTTGACCTCGCCGCTGCGGATCTCGCTCATCTCCTTATCCATCTTCTCCACTTCCTCCATCGACTTGCTGTTGCCGACGATCGGCTGCTCGATCAGGCCATTGGTCTCGACCACATGCTGATAGGGCTTCTCGATATAGTTCCACTCCTCCCCATCAGGCCATGGTCCGCTCCCCTCGTTCCAGGGTCCGCGCACGCTCGGCCCGTCGGACATATTGAAGTAGGTATGGGTATAGCGGGGATCGCCCTGCAGCACGCCCGGCGGGAAGTTCGGCTGGATGGTATCCAGCGCCGCGGTGAACATCTGGAAGTGGGCGATCTCGCGGGTCATCAGGAAGCCGAGCGTCTCCTTCACATAAGGATCGTCGGTGAACTGCATCAGATATTCATACACGATCTTGGCGCGCGACTCGGCGGCGATATTCGAGCGCATATCCACCGTCAGATCGGAATTCGCATTGATATAGGCGCCGGTCCAGGGGGTTCCATTGCTGTCGGTAAGCTGGGGGCCGCCGCCGGAGAGGACCAGGAACTGCGGATTCATCAATGCGTCATGAATGAACTGCTCCTTGGTCCCCTTCCCATCGATCAGGCCATTGAGGACGTTGGCATCGGAGCTGGCGGCATCCTTCAACTCGCCGTTGACGCCGTCGAGGAGCATCGTGATCGTTGCACCGACGATCTCAAGATGGCTCAGCTCCTCGGTGGCGATATCCATCAGAAGATCATATTTATCGGGATATGGTTTGCGCGCGGCAAATGCCTGAATGAAATACTGCATCGCCGCCTTCAACTCGCCGTTTCCCCCGCCGAACTGCTCCAGCAGCAGCCGGGCGAATCTCGGATCGGGCTTGGATACACGCGCGTTGAACTGAAGTTCCTTCGCATGATAGAACATCGAAACCTCTCTATGGTAATACGGTTGATATAGTTATCGAACGGATATGATGGCGGTATTGCGATTGTGTCCGGCGCATCCCCTTCCATCATAACCGATTCCGCTCTCGTCTGGTATGGCGGAATTCACTTATAAGACTATGCCATCCCCACGCATCAACCGGAATATTTATATCGCGATGGCATCCCTATATCTTTTTCCACCGGAATATGGAGCAGACACGCCGAAAAGAATATCCAGGCAAAGGTGATGATCATAAAAACGTGGCGGACGATATTCGATATGAATCGCCCGGTATTTATCACAGGCCAATCAATCCAATCGCAGACTGCAACACGCTATTCCCTATTGCAGCGATCACGCAACGAGAGCTGTGGATAACATAGCCTCAATTATTGAAGAGCCCGGCAGGCATTTCCTCATGGTATTATATCGTGCGGGAGGTGAACATTGCTGATTTTTCATGGATGTCCCCCGCTGCATTATCCCTCCACGCCATCGCGAACAGGAAGCTCACCCGGCGGGTGATCATATGGATCGTTGAGTCATTATGGTATCCTGGTGATGAAACCGGTTAGCGCCGATGGAGTACGGGTATTCCCCACCATGATGACGTGACGCCGTCGCACGGAACCAATCGTCGCCTATCGGACCGATCTACTACGAAGTATCCGATCCATCAGGACCGTTTGGTCCGGCGTGGGGCGCGGCGATGCTTCTTCCCGAATTTTTTCATCCCCTCCTCGACCAGCTCCCGGGCGCGCTCAGGACCGAACCGGCCGAGCGGACGAAAGACTTTTCCCTTGATGGTGTTGTAGGAGATGAAGAAATATTCGATCTCGTCGACAAGCCTGCCGTTGAGATCGCCGAGCGTCATGATATCGCCATACGTCCGTGCGTTGGCGGCGACGGCGATCAGGCGGTCGTTGCGGCCGGCGGCTCCATCGCGTTCGGTCTGCTCGGCCTCGATCACCCCGATCAGGCGGGCCGACACCAGACAGCCGGTGAACGCCGGGCTCTCCATCACCACCAGCACATCGAGCGGATCGCCATCATCGCCGAGCGTCGACGGGAGGAATCCGAAATCATACGGGAATGCCGCGCCGGCCGGAAGGGCGCCGCCGAGCCTGAACAGATCGAGATCCGTGTCGTAGTCGAACTTATTCCGGCTTCCCTGCGGCGTCTCGATGATGACGTTGTATTCCCCCTCCTCCTTGCCGGCGACCTCGAGATGGAGAAGCGCTTTTCCTGACGATGATCTTCCCATGCGTCCAATTCCGTTGCTGATATGCCATGCCCTAACCCCTCCGCGACGAGTAGTGTCTCAGTTTGCCGGAATGTTGGGCCGGAGTTCAACTCCGGCCCAGCCCTCTCAGCGCTCGTCGATCAAACTGAGACACTACCCCGCGACGGGAGGAGCTTCCGGGGCTGCCCGCCGAACTGAACGCAGAGACCATGCCATCGATCATACCCCCGACCGGCATAAAAAAAGGGCGGCCATAGCGGCCGCCCTCTCTGCATCGAACATGGGTTCGCAAGCACATCCGTCAGCGCTTCACCTCCATCACGCGCGAGGTACGAACCGTCGGCGTCTGAAGCGTGATCATATAGAGCCCGGTCGGAAGCGCGCTGGCGTCGATGCCGGTGACGTAGCGGCCCGGAGCCGCATCGCCATCGAGGATCACGCCGACCTGATGGCCGAGCATATCGGTGATCACGATCTGCGTCCGTCCGTTCTCCTGAAGCGTATACTCGATCTCGGCGCGGCCTCCCGCCGGGTTCGGCCGGACGGGCTTCAATCCGGCGCCCGCCGATGCTCCCACAAGCCGCGTCGACCCGACCACGCAGAGCCCGTTCAGATGGAACTCGCCCGGCGTCAGGGTGATCGTGGCAGTGGTGTCGCTCCAGCGGAAATCCTCCACCACAAGCTTCGTGCTGACGGTGTCGGCAAGCGCGGCCACGAACTCCAGCGAGGCGAGATCCCCGCCGGTGGTCCCGTTCGAAACGGTTCCGCTGATCTGGATCACCCTGTCGGTTCCGGTGATCACGCCGGCCGGCGTCGACCCGACCGGGAGGAGAAGCGCCGCATGATAGCGGAGCTTGGCGCTGTAGCTGATCGATCCGGTCTCCGGGAGATTGACGATGCTCTTCAGGCGCAGCGGCACCACCACGCGCTCTCCCGGCACCGCCTCGATCACGGGAAGCTCCACCACCGCGGCCATCGGAAGGACCGGCTTCTTGATGTCGATGGTCACACGGACCGAGGCCGACGTGCCGCTGCAGCCGAACTGATCGACCACCGTGACGGTGTAATCCCCCCCCTGGCGCACCATGATCGTCTGCGAGGTCTCGCCGGTCGACCAGAGGTAGCTGGCATAGCCGGCGCCGCCATCGAGCTTCAGGCTGTCGCCGGAGCGGACCGTCGTGGAACCGCCCGGCGTGATGACGGGAACGGGATTGGGATGAACGGCCACGGAGACCGGCTTCGAGCTGCCGCTGCAGCCTCCGGCGTCGGCGACCGTGACGCTGTAATCACCGGCGGCCCTGGCGATGATGGTGCGAGTCTTCTCGCCGGTGCTCCACAGATAGGTGGCGAAGCCCGAACCGCCGTCGAGCTCGACGCTATCGCCGGGGCAGAGATCCAGCGAGCGCGACGCGGCGATCACCGGCTCGAGCACCGAGCCGATATCGACCACATTCTGCCTGGCCGTCGTCGTGCAGCGCCCATCCGCCGAGGTCTCCTCCAGATCGACCGTCCCGGTCGGCCCATTGCCCCACTGCACGCTGATGGTCGGGGTGCCCTGGCCGCTCATCAGCGTCCCGCCGGTCACCGCCCAGACGTAGGTGTTGCCGGCGAAGGCAGGCGTCGAATAATCGAGCGTCGAGTTCCGGCAGACCTTGATGGCGCCCGTGATCAGCGGCGTCGGACGCGGCGTCACGTTCACCGCCAGCGGCACCGCCGAGGTGGCGCATCCCGCCGCGTTGGTGACGGTGACGCCATAGACGCCCGTCTGCTTGGCGTAGATCGTCCGGGTGGTCGCGCCAGTGGTCCACTTGTAGGTTGCGAAGCCCGCGCCGGCATCGAGCAGAACGCTGTCGCCGGAGCAGAACGAGGTGGCGCCGTTGGCCGTGATGCTGACGACCGGCAGCGGGCTGACGGTCACGGCGACCTCCTTGGAGGTGCCGCCGCAGCCGCCGATATCGGTCACCGCGACACGGAACTTCCCGGAGGCCCGCACGACGATCGTACGGCTGGTTGCGCCGTTGGTCCACTTGTATGTGGCATATCCGTCGCCGGCGTCGAGCGTGACGCTATCCCCCTGGCAGAAGTTCAGCTTCCCGGAGGCGGCGATCACCGGCTCGAGCTGGCTGCCGATCGTCACCTGCTGGCGCGGAGCCGCGGCTTCGCAGATCCCGCCGCTCGTCTGCGTCATATCGACCGTGCCGACTCCCGCCGTTCCCCACTTCACGCTGATGGCATAGGTGCCATCGCCGCCAAGAATCACTCCCCCCTGCACCTTCCAGCGATAGACGTTCCCCGGAACCAGCTCGGCCGAGTACTGCGTCGTCGAGCCGATGCAGACCTTCTCCGGACCGGTGATCACTGGCGTCGGGCGGACGGTCACCCCCACCTTGACCGGAGCGGAGGTGCCGGCGCAGCCGCCGGAGTCGACCACCTTCACGCTATACTCGCCGGCATCGCGGACGATGATATACTCGGTGGTGTCGCCGGTGGACCACTGGTAGGTACGGTAGCCGCTGCCGGCGCCGAGAACCAGGCTGTCGCCGATGCAGAACGTGGTGGGTCCGCCCACCATGATCACCGGCTTCAGCTCGCTGCCGAGCGTCACGGTCCTCTTCGATTCGGTGATACAGCCGGTGTTCAGATCAATCGCCCTGAGGGTGATGACCCCGGAGCCCGTCGGACCCCATTTGATCTTCAATGTGTTGCCGTTGCTCGGGCCGACGATCGTGCCGCTCCCCTGGAGCGACCACTGATACTGAACGTCGGCCACGTTCGGCGCCCGGTAGGTGGCCGTGGCGTCGCCGCAGGTCGCCTCCGGTCCGTCGATCGCCCCGTTCGGACCCGGCCGGATCGTCACGGCGACGGTGTTCTGCGAGAACGCAGAGCAGTTTTCGCTGGTGATCGATGTGACGCGGTACACCCCCTTCTCCTTGACGGTGATCCGCTTCCCTCTCATCCCGTTCGACCAGACGAACTCCGCCGCCATCGGATCGGTCGCCTCGATCGTCACGCTGTCGCCAAGGCAGATCTCGGTCGGACCCAGCGCATTGACGACGGGGGCGGGCTTCTTCAACAGGCGCACGTAGATCGGCGCCGACACTGCCTTGCAGCCATTCTCGTTGGTGACGGTCACCCTGAAAACGCCCGGACCGGTGAGGTTGGCGTTCTTGGTGCTGTCGCCGTTGGACCATCGGTAGGAGTAATAATCCTTATCCACCGAGACCGGGGCGGTGGTGCCGGGGCAGATCCAGACCGTATCGCCCGATGGGTTCTCGGCGACGATCTTCGGGACCGCCGGCAGAGGATAGACATCGAGCCTGACGTTCGGAACATTGCCGGCGCAGCCGTTGGTATCGATCACCTGGACCGAATAGGTCCCCGCCTCCTTGAGCCAGACTCTGGGGAAGGTGGCGCCAGCGATGGGGACACCATCCTTGATCCATTGGTACTTGACGTATGCCTGTGAGGTCGCGTCCCACTGCACGCTGTCCCCCTGGCAGAAATCTCTCGGCCCGTTGATCACCGGGGTCGACTTCTTGAGGAAGTTGAGCGTGATCTCGGCCTCGTCGGTGCATCCCTCGGGATCGGTGATGGTCACCTTGTAGATGCCCGAGGCACGCGCCTGGATCGTTGCCGATGTCTCTCCGGTCGGAGACCATTGATAGGTATAGTTCCCGGGCCGGGCCTTCAGCTCGACGATATCCCCCTGGCAGAGCTTGGGGGGAACGTCGGCCTCAAGAGCCGGACCCACGGTATAGCAGGGAGCGCGGAACTTCACCAGGAAGGCGTCGTCGTGTCCATGCAGCGAGATGCTCACCCCCGTCTCCCGCCTCGGCAGGAAGCCGCTGGTGGTCGCGCCGGCGACATATGCGTTCTCGGTCTGGCTGACGGCGATCGAGTATCCGTGGTCATCCACATCGCCCCCGTAGTAGGTCGCCCATTCGCGCTTTCCATTGGAGTCGAGCCTGACCACGACCGCATCGCTGGCGCCGACGAGTGACTGCTGGAAGGTCGGCGTGATCACCGGAAAATTGGTACAGAAGGTCCATCCGGTAACAAACACATCGCCGCTCGGCGAGGAACAGTCGACGTCGTAGCCGTAATCTGCGGGCTTGCCGGCGGCGCTCGATCCGCCGTAGTAGGTCGCCCAGCGTATCACACCCTCGGGGGTGAAGCTGGCGATCACCATATCGAACTGCGCGGCGCGCGCCGGCTGGAATGCCGTGAACTCATTGCCGGTGGTCGGAACGTTGTCGCTGAGGGATGAGCCGCAGATCACCACCCGGTTCTCGACATCGACGGCCACGCTGCGGACCATATCGGTATCGCTGCCGCCGAAATAGGTTCCCCAGCTCACCGTGTTATCGGGGGCGAGCTTGAAGAGGAATCCATCCTGCTTCCCGCCATAGGGCGTCAGGCCGCCGCTGGGGAAGGGCATATCGGAGCTGAGGGTGATCCCGGCGAAGTACATGTTTCCGTCGGCATCGGCGGCCACCGCGGTACAGGTATCGTTATCGGCACCGCCGTAGAAGCTCGACAGGGTGACCAGCGAGCCATCGACGGCGCCGCGCAGGATAAAGCCGTCGCATGTCCCGTTCAGCGTGTTGAACAGAGGGTTTTTGCGCGGGAAGTTCGTGCTGGAGGTCACGCCACAGATCACCATGGACGTCTTGTCGAGCACCTTCACCGAGAGCGCCCGGTCGTCGAGCTGGCCGCCGTAGTAGCCGAGCCATTTCCGCGAGCCGTTGGCGTTGTCGAACACCCCCATATAGGCATCGGAGGCGCCGCCGCCGTACATCGTCTGGAAGCCCCCCTGTTTCGGGAAATCGGCGTCGCTGGCGGTCCAGCCGCAGACCACGTAATCGTTCTTGTCCGGCTCGGCGGCAACGCTTCCGGCGTCCTCATCCTTCGAGCCGCCGAGGAACGTGCACCAGAGATAGTTGCGCGAGGGGTCCATCTTCAGCAGGAATGCATCGCGCATCCCGTTGACCGTCTTCTGAAAGACGTTCATCCCGTTGGCCGGAAAATTCACATGGTTCATCGAGATGCCGGTCACGGCGACGTTGCCCGCGCCATCGACCGTCACGGCAGCCTCCCCGCCGAACATCTCGGTCGAGTCGCCGCCGAGATAGGTGGCCCATTCCACATCGGGATCGATCACCAGCACGCGCGAGCGATCGTAGCCCCCGACGCTGAAGCGTACCTCGTTCCCCTCGACGATATAGCGGCAGGTTACGCTCGTCTCGGCGCCGGGTGCGTCGCCGTCGGAGCCGGATACGCGCTGGTAGGTATACGGAGCCCCCTCGCGAACCGTGCCGAGGGGGTTGGCGATCCTGATGCCGCCGTCGCGCGTGCGGGAGACCTTGTCGGCCCCCACATAGCGAAGGCGGATCGCCGATGGATCACCCCCCGGATTGATGACGAAATCGTATTTCAGTCCCCGCTTTCCCCCCTGCATCACCATATCCACCCCCGGGTAGACATCGTGATAGACGATCTTCCCGAAGCTCTCCACATCGGTGATCCCCTCGGGGCAGTGCGCCAGATAATAGTTCCTGTGTCCCGGCGCCTTCTCCTCGCTGGTGACCTGCGGACGAGGATTGGCGCCGATCAGCTCGAGATCCATCCGTCGCACGGTGAGCATCGGCCCGTCGACAGCCGAGTCCTGCGCCGTCGGGACGCGGCCGGCAGCGGCGGCGGCGGTCACCAGGGGAAGCTTTGGATTGCGGCGCTCTATCGCCGAGAAGAGATAGCTGATGCCGGTGGGACGGAAGTAGAGCCGCATCCCTCCCCCCATCGCCGTATAGAGGATATCGGGGCGCCTGTCGCCGCGCGTATCGATCACCTGGCCGCGATTTTCGGTGAAGATCAATCCGCCCGGCAGCAACGCACCACCGATCTCCGGCAGCATCTGCGAGATATTCCGCTTGATCTGCTCGGGAACGGCCGGGTCGATCTTTGTGCTCTTCTGTGCTGATACGATGGTTGGCAGCAGGAGCGCCGCGACGACGACGCGGAGCAGAAGAGCTCCGAGCATCGGTCGGGATGGTCGCAAGGGGTAGAGTGCGCTCATATGGTTCGTCTGTTTTCCTCTTGTTACACCTGAATTGGAAGGCATCTGCCGCTGCATCGGAGAGATATGCAGCCTCGGCACGGATGAAGCCGGCGGGCTTCCATATGTCCATCGGATCATATCATGGCAAAGCCCCCGCAGGGAGATCGGCCACGATCGCAGCAACCGTGGGGTGATGGATGCTGAGAATCTTGGAGTGGAGAGTCTGTATCGCTCTGTCGTCGCGGCCCCGGAGACGGAGGCTCAGTGGCCGGATGGCCGGAAGGAGTCCTATACGCCCGGATGGCGGCCGACAGTATGATGGGGGCGTCGACGCAAAGATACCGTAATACCGGAAGAACCACCGCATGGAACCGCGCGACAGCTCGGGCGCCGGGATGGCCGGCATGGGAGAACGCCGGGGGAAGCGGATATCCGCGCGGCATGCCCGCGGCGCATCACGCCGTGGACGTCTTTAAAGACGCCCACGACCGCCGAAATGTCACAGACGAAGCTGGGTCCGGAAGGAATATCTCCGGGATGGAGCGGGCAAGCCCCCCTATTCGGCGGCTTCGTGCCTGCGGCTCCCCTGATAAAGCTCGTATTCCAGCAGACGACAATCGATCGTGGTGTTGAAAAACGGAATCTTCCGTTTGGTCTTCAACCCAATCTGTTTGGCAAGAAACGAGTTTCCGGTGAAGACATAGCCGGTATAGCCGCCGCACTTCTGTTTGAAGAAATCGCCGATCCCTCGATAGGTGGCCTCCAGCTTCATCTCATCCCCCAGCCGCTCCCCGTATTCGGGGTTCATGATCACGCTCCCTCCCCCCTCGGGCACCGTCGTCTCCCTGAAATCGCATACCTCGAACTCCATCAGATGATCGACCCCGGCGGCGATGGCGTTTTTGCGCGCGGCGACCACGGCGGCCTCATCGCGGTCGCTGACGATGATCCGCCCGCCGAGCTTTTTGCGGATATCGCGGCGCGCCTCCTTCTTGATCGCCTCCCATCGGAGCGGATCGAACCCCTTGATATGCATGAACGCGAAGTTGCTCCTGAGGGAGCCGGGAGGACGATTCGAGCCGAGCAGCGCCGCCTCGATGGCGAGCGTGCCGCTGCCGCACATCGGGTTGACCAGGTTGTCATCGCCGCGCCAGCGGGTCGCCAGCATCACACCGGCGGCGAGCGACTCCTGCATCGGGGCGCGATGGGGAATCTTCCGGTAGCTCCGCTTCGACAGCGGCTCCCCCGACGTATCGAGGAAGATCGAGCAGTGATCGTTGCGCCAGTAGAGGAACACCACCACGCCGCTCCGCTCGGCCCCCGAATCGGGGCGGCGTCCGGCAACCTGCCGGAAGCGGTCGACGATCGCATCCTTGCACTTCAGGTTCGCGAAGAGGGTGTTGCGGATGGTGGGGTTGTCGACCGACGAGGTGATGCTCAGGTAGCCATCCTCGTCGATGTAGCGCTCCCACTCGATCGCCACCACGTTGCGGTAAAGGTCCTCGGCATCGCGCGCCGAGAAAGTCGCCAGCAGGAAATGGACATGATAGCCGGTCCGGGTGTGGAGATTGATCCGCATGGCGTCGTCGAGGCTCCCCTCGGTCTCGACACCGGTGACGAATTCCTCGCGGATCGGCAGATCGAGCGCTGCTATCTCATCGTGAAGAAGGAAGCTTGTGCGTTTCGGACAGGTGACAAGAATCCTGCTGGTCTGTTGAAAGTCGGCCATGATCTGCGTACGAATGAATAGAGTTTCCGAGTCCGATCCGCGGCGCCCGCCGCCCGATTCCCTTCCTCACCTCTTCACCACCAAGAGCTGCCGCCATGGTGAGATGGCGCCGGCACACACGGCCGGAGCATCATCCTCACCATCCCATGATACCGGCAGTGTGCCTCACGGCCGCGTGCCGCGCGGAAGATCCCGCCGGGATCAGAGCCGCTCCACCTGATAGCCCTTCGCCTTCAGCTGCTCGATCACCCCCACCGCCCCGACAAGATGAAGCGCGCCAACCACCACCAGATGGTTCTTCTCATCCTTGAGGAAGCTCTCGACCTGCGGCACCCAGTTGTTGTTGCGGGTGACCACCATCGCGGTATACATATCGGGCTGCTCGGCGAATCCCTTCTTCAGCATCTTCTCGAGCGATGCGAGATCGCCGGTGCTCCAGGCCTTCATGATCGCCGGAAGATCATCCTCCCCCTCCTGCGCGCCGCCGGCGCTCTGACGGAGCAGCGCCTCCTGCGCCTTGTCGGAGAGATTATCGAAGATGCGGATCTGATACTCGGCGGTCTCCAGTCCCCCCACCTCTTTTCCATCGGCCGTGGCCTTGTCGTGGAAATAGCTGTCGATCCCCAGGCTTGCCTGATAGCCCGACTTCTGCATATCCAGCCCCATCATCGAGAAGGCGACCACCCACGGCTTGAAGCGGCTGAACAGGCTGAGCTCCATCCCGATCGACTTGAACTTCTTCTCGACCATCTTGTAGGTGGATTTCGAGACGACATCCTTCAGGTTTTTTCCGGGGGGCAGCATCCCGTTGCTCATCACCGCCCCCAGCACCGCCGGAGTTTCCAGACTGTCCATGTTCACCTCGAAGACCACCTTTCCGGCCTGCAGGTACGCCCTCTCGATCGCCGAATCGAGCGGATACATATCCTGGCTCAGCGCATGCACCGAGCCGAGGATATACACCATGTTCTTTTCCCCCTTCACCCGCCAGAGGATATGCTCCCCATCGGGAGCTCTGCCCGGCGTCTGCGCATGCAGCGCCGCCCCGGCCAGCAGTTGGAGCGCGCCGAGCAGGAGCGCGGCACGGCGATATCGGACCATTCGCATCGACGTCATCATCTGTTCCCCACAAATTGATTTCTGAACATTTCCTCGCCATCGAGCCGACGAATGCTCCGGCGGCGGGAGCGCGACGATTACATCCGCTCCGGGATCTCGATGCCGAGCAGCGTCAGCGTCAGCTCGAACTGCCGCAGGCAGAGCGCCGCCAGCGCAAGCCACGATCCACGGAGCGCCGGGCTCTCCTCGCTGAGGATATGGCAGTTCTGGTAGAAGCGGCTGAACGCCTGCGCCAGCGTATAGACGAACTCGCAGATGAAGTTCGGGGCGCGCTTGCGGTAGGCAGCCTCCAGCGCCTCCGGCAGCGCAAGCATTGCAAGCATCAGCTCGCGCTCACGCTCGGTCGGCGGAAGGATAGGCGCGGGGGTGAAGCCCCGCTCCTCGGCCTTCCGGAGGATCGACTTGATACGCACCGCGGCATAAAGAAGATAGGCGCCGGTGCGTCCCTCGAACTTGGTGAAGCGCGCGAGATCGAGGATATAGTCGGAGGTGCGCTGATTGGAAAGGTCGGCGTACTTCATCGCGCCGATCCCCACCTTCCGGGCGATCTCCTCCCGCTCGCTCTGCTCGTAGTCCTGCGCGATCCCCTCCTCCTCCATCCGCTTGGCGGCCTCGTTGCGCGCCATATCGATCATATCCTGGAGCTTCATCACGCCGCCGGCCCGCGTCTTGAACGGCTTGCCGTCGGGACCGTTGACCGTGCCGAACATGATATGCTCCATCTCGGCGTTCCCGGCGATGCCGGTCAGGCGCGCCGCGCTGAACACCTGGCGGAAGTGCAGCTCCTGGCGGGCATCGACCACATAGAGGATGAGATCGGCGGCCAGATCAGCGACCCGCTGCTCGATCGTCGCAAGGTCGGTGGTTCCATACATCACGCCGCCATCGGACTTCACCAGAATCAGCGGCGGAAGCTCTTTCCCGTCGGGCTCCGGCGGAAGCTGGATCACCCGCGCCCCCTGGCTCTCCTCGATGAAGCCCCCCTTCTCCAGGCGCTCGATCATCGCCGGGATGCGCGGCTGCGCGTCGCTCTCGCCGAGCCAGAGATCGAAGTGCACGCCGAGGCTTCCCAGATCACGCTTCAGAGCGACGGTCGAGACATCGACGAAGTGCCGCCACAGAGCGCGGTAGCCGGGGCGCCCCTGCTGCAGCTCCATCGTGGCGATGCGCGCCGCCTCCTTCGCCTCCGGGTCCTCCTTGCTGCGCGCCGATGCCCTCGGGTAGAGCGCCTCGAGATCGCCGATCGTCACCGGCGACTCGGCCGGATAGGGACCGGTCTGATCACGATCGAAGTACGGAAGCCCGGGCTGCTCGCGCTGCAGCTCGGTGATCAGCATCCCCATCTGCGTCCCCCAGTCCCCCAGATGGACGTCGCTGGTGACGTTATCTCCTCTGAAGCGGAACAGCCGCTGGAGGCTGTCACCGATGATCGGCGAGCGGAGATGCCCGACGTGCATCGCCTTGGCGACGTTCGGTCCGCCGAAATCCATCACCACGTTGCGCGGCGCATCGACCGCCGCGCATCCCAGCCGCGCGTCCCCGGCGACCTGGTTGATCCATCGCTCCAGGTACTCGTCGGTCAGCGTGATGTTGATGAATCCGGGGCCGGCGAGGGAGAGATCGGCGAAGATCTCGCGGCTTCCGAGCGCGTCGAGGACGGCCTGCGCCGTGGCGCGCGGGTTCATCCTGGCGAGCTTGGCCGCCGGCAGCGCGCCGTTGCACTGGAACTGCCCAAGCTCGGGGCGCTGCGAGAGGACCACCTCCCCGAACGCACGGTCAAGACCGGCAGCCTCGAAGGCATCGCCGAAGATCGCGGTGAGGGTTTCGAGTAACGATTTCACGGGATATACAGGCTTGCTGAATGAAGAGTGCGCACAGATTCTCCTGGCTGGCGTGCGCATGCCATCGGATCATAAAGATCGTAATTATCGTGCTGCCAGCGCCCGGTGCTTACGATTCTTTGCCAGGCCGGCCTCCCCCGGTTCGGGGAGCCGGACGGCGGCAGGGGTGCTTACGATGCATGCCCCAGCGTTGCGGATCATTATATCGCTCGACGTGACATGGGCGTCCGATGCCGGCAACATGCGGCTACCGCATGGTCTCTCCCGGCCGGGATGACCGGCAGCAGATAGAGCCGTCGCTCAACGCACATCGGCGGAAGAGAGCGGTGGCATCGGGCTCCGCAGCACCAACGATTCCGCAGCGAGTTTCCCCGGCCGGCACATCTTCCCCAATCGCAAGGGAAGTGGCAGAACGTTCGGGCGCGCGCCGATCACGACCCATCAATCAGGATATATCCGATTCCAGCCGGAACTGAAACAATACCTTGGATTGCAATAACGGGTACAGTGAACAATCGAGATATCTCCCCTCAATAGATAACCCCTCCCCGGCGGACATAGAGCTCGAGCACGTCGCGGGCCTCCTCCCGCAGAACGGAGCGCTCGACCTCGATACCCCGGTCGTGCAGATATGCATACGACTCCTCGAACACCGGCCCTTCGTCGAAGCCGATCCGCATCGCGTCGTCGCGGGTGGCGCCACATACGATCCGCGAGACGCCGCTCCAGAGGGTCGCCCCCAGACACATCGCGCAGGGCTCGCACGATGTCACCAGCTCGTAGCCCGCTTCGCCGCCGAGCGTACGGGATCCGGCGATGGCATGCGCCATCATGATCGCGGTGACCTCCGCGTGCAGCACCGAGTTGCCGAGACGCGACACCATGTTGACCCCGGCCGCGTACGCCAGGCCCGAGGCGCGCTCGAAGATCACGGCGCCGAACGGACCGCCCCCTTCCCGCAGGACATTCTCCCGCGCCAGCGCTATCGCCAGACGCATCCTCTGATGGTCCTCATCGTATGGCCTGGTCCAGTCGACGATCTCATCGATCCAGGCCGGATAATCGATCCGCACAATCGGCAGCATCATGATTCATCCCTGAGCGGAATATTCGCTGTACATTCTCGAGGCTATCCATTTCCATGACCCGGCGACCGGGAATGCCGGCAGCCGGGAATGATAAAGATATTTCGTTCACCATGCCGGCCGATTTTTCCGGAGAGGGGCATCAGACCATGATAACATGGAGGATGGAAGCGGCGGGGTTAACTTCGCTCCAGACCGGCGGCGACGCGAGCCGCATGGAGCATGCCCATCCGGCGACGGGCGTCGCGGCGGATCGTTCACTCATCATACAGAGATCATGTTCAATAAAGTACTTGTGCTCTCGGCATCGGCCGGAGCGGGACATGTGCGGGCGGCACAGGCGATGGAGCGGGCGTTCCTCGATCTCGGCGCGGCACGGGAGGTGGTACACCTCGACGCGCTGGAATACACCAACAAGATGTTCCGCGATCTCTATGCGAAGGCGTTCATCGAGATGGCCGACAAGGCCCCCGATGTCCTCGGCTGGTTCTACGATCAGCTCGACAAGCCATGGAAGAACGAGCGTCGGCGGCTGGCATTCGACAAGCTCAACACCCGGCGCCTGATCAAGGCGCTGAGGAAAGCCAAGCCCGATATCGTGGTCTGCACCCATTTCCTGCCGGCCGAGATCATCTCCTATCTCCGGGCCAAGGAGAAGCTGGCATGCCGCCAGGCGATCATCGTCACCGACTTCGACGTCCATGCGATGTGGCTCTGCCATAACTACGAGCACTACTTCGTGGCGCTCGACGAGACGCGCGATCACCTGACGCAGCTCGGCATCCCATCGGAGAAGGTCACCGTCTCCGGCATCCCGATCGATCCGGTGTTCATGCAGCCGAAGGAGAAGATCGCGATGCGGCGGAAGCATGGGCTCGATCCCGATCTGACCACCATCCTGATCTCGGCCGGCGGCTTCGGCGTCGGGAAGATGGACCATCTGCTGACGTCGCTGGCGCGGATGGAGCATCGGGTGCAGGTGGTGGCGGCCTGCGGACGGAACGAGAAGCTCCGGGAGAAGACCATCGCGCTTGCAAAGGGATTGCCGCCCGGCAACGTGACGATCCACGCGATAGGCTACACCACCGAGATGGACGAGTATATGACGGCATCGGATATCATCGTCGGCAAGCCGGGAGGTCTCACCACATCGGAGGCGCTGGCAAAGGGACTGGTGTTCGTGGTGGTCAACCCGATACCGGGGCAGGAAGAGCGCAACTCCGATCATCTTCTGGAGCAGGGAGTCGCACTGCGCTGCAACAATCTTCCGACGCTCCCCTACAAGATCGACAGGCTGCTGGACAACCCTCGGCGTCTGTCGACGATGCAGACGAACGCGCTGCGGATGGGACATCCCGACGCCGCTTATGATATCGTCAGGAAGCTGCTGGCGATGCAGGAGGAGCAGGGCTGGACCGCCGGAGACTGCGGATAGCGCCCCTCCGTGTTATGGGGAAGTTCAACTGGCAGCACACCTTCTCGCTGTGGCGGAGTTGAACTCCGCCACAACCACCGCAACCTGTCGCGACACGATATATCGACCGGACGCCCCCGTCATTTCGCGACGCCCGGCTCCCGCTTGATGAACTCACGGTACAGGTCGATATGGCGGCTTGCCATCGGCACCCGGTAGCCATCGATGAACAGATGCACGACGTTCGTGGCGGGCTCGAACGGGTCGCCGTCGGCGATGAAGAGGGTGGCCTGCTTCCCCACCTCGAGCGAGCCGATCAGGCTGTCGACGCCGAAGATGCGGGCCGGAACGATCGTCACCGCGCGCAGTGCCTCCTCCCGCCCCATGCCGTAGGCCGCCGCGAACCCGGCATTGTAGGGAAGATTGCGGACGTTGGCCGACTCTCCCGTGCGGATCGCCACTGTAACTCCCGCCCTGGCGAGCAGCCCGGGATTGGCGTAGGCCTTGTCGTAGCGGTCGCTGGCGCGATTGGGAATCGAGAGGACGGGGCCGACGATGCAGGGGATCTTCGCGGCGGCGATACGGTCTGCCACGCGCCATCCCTCGGAGACTCCCGTGAAGATCGCCCGTATTTTCCGGGCGCGCACCCAGACGAGCGCCGAATCGATATCGCGCGCGGCGTTCACCTCGATCAGCAGCGGAGCCTCGCCCCGGACCACGGGGGCCAGCGCCATCATCTCCGGGGCATACTCGAGGGTTCTGTCGCTCTCGGGGGCCGCGCGATGCGCCGAATCGATCCGGGCATAGAGCACTGCCTGATCCCAGATATCCTTCAGACGCTCCTTCGCTTTCGTGGCGCTCTTCTCGATCTCCTCGTCGGTACGCTCATCCCACCATCCATCGCGCCCGCTGCTCGGAAAACTCATCACCACCCCGCCGAACCCTCCGACCCGCATCTGCTCCGGCGTGTAGCCGTGCAGGTTGATCAATGCCGCAGTCCCCGGAAACAACCCTCCCGACGGAGCCGCCAGCGCCGTGGTGACGCCGTTGACCCGGGTGACCGGGATCGCCACCGAGTTCGGGTTGACCGCCGTGAGCGCCCGCATCTGCGGGGTGACATCCCCGACCTCGTCGTTGTCGCGGGTCTCGGCCAGCGAGCCGACCTCCACCAGACCGATCTCGGTGCCGGCATCGATCAGTCCCGGATAGATCGTCAGCCCCTCGCAGTCGATCCGCTCGGCGTCCGATGGGATCGCCGGATCAGGTCCGAGCGCGGCGATCCTTCCATCGCGGATCAGAAGGGTTCCGCGCTCGATCACGCCGTTGGTCACCGTCTCGATGCGGGCGTTGACCAGCGCGAACGTCCCCTTGCGCGACTGCGCCGGCAGACCATGCGAGGCGGCGATGAACAGAACAAGAGCGAGCCAGCGAAGAAGCCTCATCGGGTCGTTGCGATATATGGATGTATATGCGGAGTGCGGGGTCGTCATATCAGCGCCCCTCCATCAGCTTCAGGAAGTTCTCGGTTCCCTGCATGCAGCGATCCTCCTCGGCCTGGGCACGCCAGATCGTGGTCGTCTCCACCGAGCCCTTCGGATCGATGTTCAGGCGCATATCGTCGGGATCGTTCGCCCGATCGAAGCGGACCACGCCATCGACGATGGTCCTGTCGCAGACCGCGTAGATCGAGAGGGGATGCGCGCTGAAGATCGCCAGGTCGGCCTCCTTGCCGACCTCGATCGAGCCGACACGATCGTCGATCCCGAGCTCCCGGGCCGGATTGATGGTGATCAGCGCCAGCGCCTCGTCGGCGGTCAGCCCGCCGTACTTCTGCGTCTTGGCCGCCTCGTGATAGAGATGGCGGTCGAGCTCCGGCGAATCGGAGTTGATCGAGGTGGTCACGCCGTTGCGCGTCAGGATCGCGGCGTTGTATGCGGTGGAGTAGTACACCTCGAACTTGTAGGCCCACCAGTCGGCGAACACCGATGCCATCGCGCCGAACTCCGCAAGCTCCGGCGCCACCTTGAACCCCTCGTTGGCATGCTGGAAGACGATCCGCTTGATGCCGAACTCGCGGAAGACATTCATCAGCATCAGGATCTCATCGGCGCGATAGGAATGGCAGTGAACCATGATATCCCCCCGGAGGATCGCCGCCAGGGTCTCCATTCTCAGATCGTACTCGGGGGCGACGGCGCGCGGGTTCCCCTTCCCCTCGCGCTCGTAGCGCTCCTTCTTCTCCATATAGCGCCGGGCCTTGGTGAATGCCTCGCGCACCACCTCCTCGACCCCCATCCGTGTCGACGGGCTGACGCCGTTGCCACGGCCATGCACGCGCGTCGGGTTCTCACCGAGCGCGAACTTGATGGTCCTCGGCGCCCCCTCCATCACCAGCCCCTCGGGATCGACCGTGCCGTAGCGCAGCTTGATCGTCTGGCACTGCCCGCCGATCACGTTGGCCGAGCCATGCATCGCATGGGCGATGGTCACCCCGCCGGCGAGCGCGCGATAGATCGACATATCGTAGGGATCGAGCACGTCGCGCACGGAGACCTCGGCGGTGACCGGATTGGTCCACTCATTGATGTCGTCGATGGCGATATGCGAGTGGGCGTCGATGATGCCAGGCATCACGAACTTGCCGCTGGCGTCGATCGTATCGTAGCCGCGCGGCGCCGACAGCCCTCGTCCTATCCGCGCGATCTTTCCGTTCTCCACCAGCACATCGGTTCCCTCGAGGGTTCCCCTGGTCACCGTCAGCACCGTTCCATTTCTGATCAGCAGGTTCCCCCGCGCATCGGCGTCGCGACGGGCGACCAGAGCGGGATTGGGGCGGAGGGTATCGGTCCCCCGCTGGCGGGAGCGGACAGGAGCGGCCGGAGGAGCAGCCGGCCTGGCTGTATACTGGTACATCTCTCCGTCGACGAACACATAGCGCACCGGAGCGGTCCCGTTGAAATAATTGCCGGCGCTGAGCACGAGGTTCGCGACCTTGCCGCGATCGATCGTGCCATGGGTTTTCCCGAGCCCGAGCAGCGCCGCCGGCGTCACCGTCAGCGCCGCGAGCGCGTCGGACTCCGGCAGACCGTTCTCCACCACCAGCCGGATATTCTCCCGAAGCTCTCCGAGGCGCGCGCCGAGCGTGGAGAACCCGAAGGGGATTCCCCCGGTCTGGAACTGCGCCGCGGTGCGATAGTACTGCCGGCGAATCTGCCGCTGCCTTGCCAGCAGAAACTCCTTCTCCCCCGTCACATCCCTGAACGAGAGAATCCGCTCGTCGTTGATGAAGAAGCTGTTGCGGTCGGGGAGGGTGATGGCGGTATCGGGGATTGCGCGGCGGGTGGTATCGGTGCTGTCGCGCGGGGCGGACTTCGTCGAATCCTTCTTCTCGTCATCCTGTTTCGGCAGGTCGAGCGAGAGGAACAGAGGGATCTTCCCTCCCTTCAGCTCGCCGGCGATATCCCATCCCTCCTTCAGCCCCGCGATCATCATCGGGAAGCCGAGATCGTGCTGCAGTTCGAGCGCGCGGCGGACCTCCAGGGCGCTCTCGGCGCGAAACGCTACCGGCAGCTTCCCGGCCACCACCGGAGCGAACGCGCCGATCACCGGGTCGTAACGCGGCCGCTCGATGCCATCGGGACGCTCGGCGTAGATGGCGCCAACGCCGGCGCGGCGCGCGGCCTCGCGGTAGAGCCCGCGCCATTTCGCCATGATCGCCATCGTGGTGGCGGGATAGATATCCTGCGCGGGGGTGAACTGCGCGTACATCGATGCATCCCCCCGCATCACCATCCCCTCCGGCGTCTTCCCGCCGAGCGCGATGATCGCCCCGGAGCCCGGGAGCATCGCCCCGTGCGGAACGGTGTGCGCCACGGTGAAGCCGGCCATGCGGAGCGAGTCGATGACGGGATCGGCGAGGCTCAGCATCGTCCGTGCTGTGCGCTCCGGCTGGATGCCGGCGCGATCGTTCGGCGGATCGCCGGGACGCTCCACCTTCTTCTGCTCCTTCTGATCCTCCTTCGGCTTGGGGATGCCGGCGTGCGAAAGCCCGTCGATGAACCCGGCATAGACCGTCAGCGAATCCCCCTCGATGATATAGGCATCGAACGGGATCGGGATACCGGCCCCGACATCGGCGATGAGCCCGTCGCGGACGATGACGGTGCCGCGCTCGATGATCCGTCCGGGCGCCTGAACGATCCGCGCGTTGCGGATCGCATAGGTGCGGGTCACGCGGGGGAGCGCCGGGAGGGGATCGTCATCCTGAGCGCTGGCGACTCCTCCGAGTGCGAGGAGCAGAAAAATCAGCACGAAGGCTCTGCGGGCCTGATGCATGCGGGCGTTCAAGCGAAGCATCGGATGGATGTAGGATAATGGAATTGGAAGCTGATGCCGGCAGGAGAGTCATGCCGGCCGATGGCATAATATATCGGTTCGCGACGTGATCGCGAACCGGTCGGTAGTGTCCCAGGCTGGTTCTCGAATACTGTGAGGCTGGGCCGGCGTTCAACTCCGGCCCAACATTCTGGCAACCTGAGATATTGCGAACCGGCCGGGGGGCCGGTCAGATGGAATAATGCCCGGCGATCGCATCGGGAATCGCCACGGCCTTCCCCGTCTCCAGGCTGATCATCGCGTAGTCGAAGTAGCCGAGGCATGCGATCCTGCCGTCGGAGCGGCGGGTGATCTCGAAGCGGACCTTCACGCCGCTCCGCATCAGCTCCTCGACCCAGGTGGTGACGCCGAAGCGATCCCCCAGGCCGAGCGGCCGTTTGTATTCCACATGCGCGGTGCGGACCACCCAGCCATAGCCGAGCCTGATGAACTCCTCCATCGGCATCCCGTAGCAGCGTCCCATCTGGTCGTAGCGGGCGGCGAGCACATAATCGAAATAGCGGCTGTTGTGCACATGCCTGTTCATGTCGATATCATCGGGACGCACCTGAAACTCGCTCTCGAACCTGGAATATTCCATACGCTGGTTGTTCTCCACGCTGCGTTGCACAGGACAGTTCATCAACGGAACGACGCGGCGATGGCCGGGACCATCGGATCGAATGTGCCGCGCTTCCCCTCGTCGTACTCGAGGATGAACGTGGCGAAGCCCTCTTTCCTGGCGATCGTCTTGCGGTAGAAGAGCCTGCCGTTTTCGCTCCAGGAGACGACGAACCACTGCGGCTTGATGACCTTGTAGCTCACCACGCGGCCCGGCGCGACTGCATCGGCCTGCCCCTTGTAGAGCGAGCGAAGCGTGGCGCCGGTGACGTTGTTCTCCCCCCAGACCGTCAGCAGCACGGAGTTGTCGCTGGTCGTGAACTTCCTGCCATCGCCGTTATCGGACTCCGGCTCGGGACGGAGGAACGTGGAGGGATAGGAGATCGCGTAGCCGTAGCGCGCGTTGAGATAGCTGGCGTAGAGGACGCTCCTGGTGCGTGGCTTCTTCTTGGCTGCGGCGCGGGGCTGCGCGTCGGCGATCATCGCCGAGAGGGAGAGCAGCCCGAGGATGAGCATGACGTGACGAAAACTTTTCCGCATAAATATTATCTCGGTCGGGATTGATGATCGTGAGGCATGGAGCGCAATCGCCGCGCGGGACGTATCCCCCGGATCGGCGGAACCGGCGGGCGGGACGGCGGGGACATATATACGAATTGTCGGAACAACCGGATAGGATACGACCGGCACGTTTGATCGTCGAGCGCTGAGAGGCTGGGCCGGAGTTGAACTGCGGCCCAACATTCTGGCACACTGCGACACGACCGGCACACGAGAGAGTACCATACCATCCCCCTTTTTTTTAGTTTGTTCCCTGACAATCCCCGACGGGGGGTCCCCTCCATTGCCTCCCCGCAGTTCTACGACAACTTCACCCATGAATATAGCTGTACTACTCGGCGGCACATCCCCGGAGCGCTTCGTCTCGATGGCGAGCGGCAAGGGAATCGCCGAAGCCCTCGCCTCGGCAGGGCATACCGTTTCGGTCTACGATCTGGCCCTCGGCGCGAACGCGCTTGTCGATCCGGTGGCGCTCGCGCTGCCGACGCAGATCGCCCCATCGCGCGAGGAGCTGGCATTGCTCTCCAACAGCGCCATCATCGAGGCGGTGCAGGCGCTCCCCCCGTCGATCGACCTGGCGTTCCTGGCGCTGCATGGCGCCCCCGGCGAGGATGGGACGGTGCAATCGATCCTGGAGCTTCGCGGAATCCCCTACACCGGCTCCGGCGTTCTGGCCTCGGCGCTGGCGATGGACAAGGCGATGACCAAGCGCGTGCTGGAACATTACGCGATCCCGACGCCCCGCTGGTTCCAGAAGCCGAGCGGGACCGCATCGGAACAGGAGCTGGCATCGGGCGTCGATCTGCATACGGCCTACCCGGTGGTGGTCAAGCCGAACGACGGCGGCTCCACCGTCGGGCTGACGATCGTCGACGACCAGAGCGGGCTGATGGCCGCCTACGAGCTTGCCGGCACCTATGCGCCGACCGTCCTGTTCGAGGAGTATATCCCCGGACGCGAGCTGACCGTGGCGGTGCTCGGCGGTGAGAGCCTGCCGATCGTCGAGATCAGGCCGCGCGACGGGATCTACGACTATGCCAACAAGTATACCGCCGGACGCACCGAATATTTCTGCCCGGCCGAGCTTCCCCGCGCGATCGAGGAGGAGCTGCGGGAGCTGGCGATCCGCGCCCACGACGCTCTTGGCTGCCGGGGCTACAGCCGGGTCGATTTCCGCCTCGACGAGGATGATGCGCCGTTCTGTCTGGAGGTCAACACGCTCCCCGGCATGACCGCCACCAGCCTGGTGCCGAAGGCGGCGGCGGCGGCCGGCATCGGCTACCCCGAGCTCTGCGAGAGGATCATGGCGCTGGCGTTCAGCAACGAGACGGCCGAGCTGTAAGAGCCGACGAAATCGGCGGTATCTCCGGCGACGACCGCTCGCCATTAAACATCGCGACTTCATAGCGGATCAAAGTCAGCCGATCGAGATCCGATATTCATTCAACCAATCCCCCTGGGGTATGCTATGAAACGATTCTTCTCCATGATGGCGCTTCTTCTTCTGGCCTCGGCCGGAGGGGCGATGGCGCAAAGCTCACCCACGATCATCGCGATCTTTCCTCTGAAGAATCTGGGTGGCGAGGCTATCCACGACAGCCTCGGCTGGCAGTATACCGACTCGCTGATCGCCTACCTGAACACCAAGCCCGACGCCGGCACGGTCTACACGCTGATACCGCTCGACACGCTCCGCGAGCAGTTCAAGATCCATCATCTGGTGCCCGGCACCCCGAACTACGAAAACGATATGTGGACGCTGGTCAGGAAGATGGGAGCGACGAAGCTGGTATGGGGAACCTACCATATCAAGTACGAGAAGGCCGATATCCAGCTCAGGATCTACGACGCGAAGACGGTGATGGCAGATACGAAGAACGTCGCCGAGAAGCTCCGCTCCCCGCTGTCGGAGGCACTCAGCACGGTCGAGATCGGCGCCGAGAAGATCCTCCCCGGACTGAAGTAACGCGCCATCGTGCCCGACGAAGCGTCTCCCGCTGGAGCCTTTGTTTAGCAGTATCTCAGGCCGATTGCCGAGTGCCGATAAGCTGGGCCGGAGCTCACAACTCCGGCCCGCCACTCCGGCAACGCCCGGCGAATCGCCTCCCACGGGAGCATCTGTTTGGATGCTCCCGTGCGTTCAGTATCTTCCCGCCACACTCGAAATGTCCTTCTAACCTACTCCAAGGGGCCCATGGCCACGAAGAAAAACGCCGCTCCGCGCCCGCGCCGCACCGACGGTGCCCCCGCTTCCGCGAACGCTTCCGACGAACTCTCCATCACATCGGTGCTCCATGAGGAGCGCGTGTTCGCTCCCTCCGAGGCGTTCTCGAGCGCCGCCCGCGTCGGCTCCCTGAAGGAGTACAAGAAGCTGTACAGGCGGGCCCAGGAGGACCCAGAGAAGTTCTGGGGGGATATCGCCTCGGAGCTCCACTGGTTCCGCCCCTGGAAGAAGACGCTCCGCTGGAAGCCGCCGTTTGCGCAGTGGTTCACCGGCGGCCGAACCAACATGGCCTACAACTGCCTCGACCGCCATCTCGGCGGCTGGCGCCGCACCAAGGCGGCGATCATCTGGGAGGGGGAGCCGGGAGAGATTCGCACCCTCACCTACGGCCAGCTCCATCTGGAGGTCTGCAGGTTCGCCAACGTCCTCCGCTCGCTCGGCGTGACCAAGGGGGATACCGTGGCGATCTACATGGGGATGGTGCCGGAGAGCGCCGTGGCGATGCTGGCGTGCGCGCGGATCGGCGCCATGCACAACGTGATCTTCGGCGGATTCAGCGCCGAGGCGCTTCGCGAGCGGATCAACGACTCGCACGCCAAAGTGCTGGTCACCCAGGACGCCGCCTACAGGCGCGGGACCGAGGTCAACCTGAAGGATGCGGCCGATCGCGCGCTGGCCGAGCATGCTCCCACGATCGAGCATGTGGTGGTCTACCGGCGGACCGGAACGCCGGTGCCGATGAAGGCGGGACGCGACCACTGGTGGCACGAGCTGATCGAGACGGCGAGCCTGAGCTCACCGGCCGAGCCGCTGGAGAGCGAGCACCCCCTCTATGTCCTCTACACCTCCGGCTCCACCGGCAAGCCGAAGGGGATCTACCATACGCTCGGCGGCAGCATGGTCTGGGCATACTACAGCACCCGGATGGTGTTCGATCTCCGCGACGACGACGTCTACTGGTGTACCGCCGATATAGGCTGGGTGACGGGTCATGCCTATGTGATCTATGGTCCGCTGCTCAATGGCGGCACCACGCTGCTGTTCGAGGGGGCGCCGAACTGGCCCGCGCCCGACCGCTTCTGGAGCATCGTCGAGCGGCACCGCGTATCGATCTTCTATACGGCTCCGACGGCGATCAGATCGTTCATGCGCTGGGGGGAAGGACATCCGCGCAAGCACGACCTGAGCTCGCTCCGGCTGCTTGGATCGGTCGGCGAGCCGATCAACCCGGAGGCGTGGATGTGGTACAACAACATCATCGGCAAGGGACGCTGCCCGATCGTCGACACATGGTGGCAGACCGAGACCGGTGGGATCATGATCTCTCCGCTCCCCGGCGCCACCCCCACCAAGCCGGGCTCGGCCACGCTCCCCCTTCCCGGCATCATCGCCGATGTCGTGCGGAAGGATGGCACCAGCTGCAGGCCGGACGAGGGGGGATATCTCGTCATCAAATCCCCGTGGCCGTCGATGCTCCGGACGATCTACGGCGACGACGAGCGATTCAAACAGACCTACTGGAGCAACTACAAGGGATGGTATTTCACCGGCGATGGAGCCCGGCGCGACAAGGACGGGTACTTCTGGATCATCGGCCGCGTCGATGACGTGGTCAACGTCGCCGGACACAGGCTCGGCACGGCAGAGATCGAATCCTCCCTCGTCTCGCATAAAAAGGTCTCCGAGGCGGCTGTCGTGGCGCGTCCCGACGAGATTAAGGGGAATGCGCTGATCGCGTTCGTCACCCTGAAGGAAGGGGAATCGCCGAGCGATGAGCTGAAGAGCGCGCTGCGCGATCATGTGGGACGCGAGATAGGCCATATCGCCAAGCCCGACGAGATCCGCTTCGCCGATGTGCTGCCGAAGACCCGCTCCGGCAAGATCATGCGCCGCCTGCTGCGGGAGATCGCCACCACCGGCACGGTGAGCGGCGATCTGACGACGATCGAGGATTTCTCGTCGCTCGAGAAGCTCCGCTCCGGCGAGGAGGAGTAGAGCCGGACGAGGACACAGGGAACCATGACGCCGGACATCAGGCCCGGCCCGTCGCCTCCAGCGCGATGGCCGGGCCTCTTCGTTCCCCACCCCATCGGCATCCGCAACGATGCATCACATCAATACGCTCCGCCGGCGGCTCCCCGGGCCACGATTGTGGCGACAGCGTCGTCACCACTCCATGCCCCCTCGGTCCCTTCCCACGGGGACCAGATGGTGCTGGCGCGAAGATCCCGATAATCCCCATCTTCACGCCGACAATAACCCTCATGTTCATGGTGATGGCGGTATGACGCGACTTCTCCCAAAAACACTTCCGGCGCTCGCCCTTCTTCTGGCCGGGCACTATATCTGCATGGCACAGCCCGGCACGGCACAATCATCCCCGACGGATACCCCGCGCGTGGCGGCGCGCAACTGGTACGATACGCTCACGGTGACGCAGCCCCGCTATGCGCGCGCCACACGGTACGAGACGCTGGCGCTCTCGGCGTTCACCGCGCTGGCAATCCCCGTGGCGCTCACCGTCGGCGCCGTGACGCTTATACCGCCGAGCATCGGCGTGATGGTGCAGGAGGGGAAGGTCCGCACCGGCGTCGTCCTGTCGACGGGGCTCGGGTTCGGATGGGATACCACCCAAATAGTCTTCTTCCCCGACTGGCGGGTGCAGGCCGAAGCGGGCTACTTCTTCGGCGAGGGAGCCGGACCGGTGGTGCGGGGATCGGTGCTGTTCGACAAGCCGCTCGCCTCGATCAGTCCGCGGGGATTCTTCTGGACCGGAGTGGCGGGTGGCGGCGGGCTCGCCACCGACTTCAAATCGGTCTCCCCCTATCTGGAGGGATGGGTGGGGCTGATGAACCCGATGGGGGTGAGATTTCTGACGCTCTTTCCGATGCACAACTATGGGATACGGGGGCGCGCCGGGTACGACGTGATCAACGGAAGCCCGTGGTACGAGATAGCGCTCTCGGCCACCTCGACCTTCTGGTAGCCCCGGGCTTTCGCACGGCCGGAAACGCAGCGGGCCGACGCACCTGATGGAGCGCCGGCCCGTGCCGCATCTACAGCTCTCGTGAGAGCTTACTTCCGTCCCTTCGAGGCGGTCTTGGTCGCGGCCTTGGCTGGAGCAGCCTTTGCCGGCGTGGCCTTCGTGGTCGCCTTGGCCGGTGCGGCCTTGGCTGGAGTAGCCTTTGCCGGAGCAGCCTTTACCGGTGCGGCTTTCGCCGGAGCAGCCTTCGTCGCCTTGGAAGCGGCGGCGGACTTTACCGGAGCGGCCTTGGCAGCCGGAGCTGCTGCCTTCGTGGACTTGGCTGCCGCAGGAGCAGCGGCCTTCGTACCCTTGGCTGGAGCGCTCTTGGCAGCGCCCTTCGCGGCGGCGGCACCCTTGGCGGCACCGTTCTTCTTGGCGCCGTTGACCAGATCCTTCAGCCCCTTGCCCGGTGAGAACTTCGGAACCTTACGGGCAGCGACTTTCACCGTTGCGCCGGTCTGCGGATTCTTTGCCGTACGGGCGGCGCGGCTGGAGACCTTGAAAGTACCGAAGCCAACGATCTGAACATCATTGCCACGCTTCAGCTCACCCTCGATCGCGCCGATCATGCTGTTGAGAGCGCGCTCGGCCTGGGCCTTGCTGAGCTCACAGCTCGTAGCGATCGATTCAATCAGTTCACCTTTATTCACCTGAGTAATTCTCCTAATGATAAGTTTTTACCTGGCCGGAAAAACCAGACGGCGCGAAAGTACCGTCCGTACAACGATTATGCAATAGGTGATCGCCCGCAAGCGCAGATTTCACGGGGCTTCCAGGGCATCGCCCCCTTCCGGGGGCCGGTAATTACGGCGTTGCCGCCCCCCGCATCATGCCGGCCCGGCGCCTTTACCGCGAAGGGAGCATTCCTATGACGGCGAACATCCGGCCGCTGGCGGCGCCGTCGCGGCGGTAGCTGTGGAAGCCCGGATCGCAGATCGTGCAGCGAGGATCGAGCTCGATGCCGGCGGCGGGAACGCCGCATGCAAGGATCTGATCCAGCACGGCCCCCTTGTTGTCGAAGAGATATTTCCCCGACCCCATCCCCCTGCTGTAGCGGCTGTCGAAGGCGGAGGCGACATCCTCCCCCACCTCGTAGCAGCACCCCCCGGCCGAGGCCCCGATGTAGATTTGAAGCGCCTCCGGGGCCGATCGATGGTCGTTGCGAAGCTGCTTTATGGTCTTCCCCGCAATGTTCGCCCGCGTTCCCCGCCAGCCCGAGTGAACGCCCGCCACAACGCCACGCACCGGGTCGTGGATCAACACCGGAATGCAGTCGGCGACGCTGATCGCCAGCAGCCATCCCGGCTCGGCGGTGATAAGCGCATCGCTCTCGGCGGGTGCATAATGATCGTCCACCGTGCATATGCCATCGCCATGTACCTGGCGTCCCGCAGCCAGCCGCTCCGGAGCGAACCCGAGGCGCCGCGCCAGCCGGGCCCGATTCTCGGCCACCCGCTCCTGGCGGTCGCCGACGCTTAGTGACATGTTGAAACCGTAGGGAAGATTTGTTGTGCCGCGCAGCGTCATCGCGGCGCGCACGCCCGAAAAGCGCTTGAAGATTTTCGGTTCATGGATCAGTGCCATAGGGTCGTATAGTACATGATAGCTGCTGTGTACGCTTCGGTTCGGGGCCTTACCGCGCCGCGCCCGCGGCCTTCTGGCGCTCTTTCGGCAGGCCGACGCGGATAAGGAAATTCCCCTCCGGCCCAAGCTGCGAGTAGGATATCGTCCACTGGCGACGGGCGAACTGCTTCGACGAGAAGCAGCTTTTGTTCGCCTTGATCTTCAGGAAGTTCTCCTTGATCCAGGGGAGCGTCTCGCTATCGACGACGCGCGCAAGCTGCATCGCGGCCGACTCGGCGGCCACCTTCCAGACCGTATCGGGCTCGATCACATTGTTGATCGCGACCTCGGCGACGTCGTCCGGCCTGCCGAGAATCTGCACGGTCGCCCTCGGCAGCGCACGGGAATACCCGAGATAGTTCGACTCGTCGTTGACCGGACGCCCCTCGCGAAAATCGAACTTGTAGGGGCGGGCCGAAAATACCGTGACAAGCTCCTTGCGCTCGATGCCGATGCCGGAGCGAGGGTTGGATGCGGCAGGGATGGGGGCCGGCGGCGGAGGGATGGCGGCGGTATCGGCAACGATGGCCGGCGGCGTCTCATCGGATATGATCACCGGGTCCTTCACCATCGGCTGAAAGACCACCAGCAGCGCCGCCACCAGGATACTCGTTCCACCGACGATCCACCAGACCGGCGACATCTTCTTCTCCGGCTGCTTCCTCCGGGGTGCATTCTGATCCATATTCCTCTGCGTGTTGTTTGCTGTGATACGGTCCGTCGAGACGGCGCCTTCGGACGAAGCTACGGCTCACCGGAGGATATCGGCAAGGAACAATGGCCGAAGCAGGATCGCACGGCTTCCATACGCGGCATGGCGGCATCACCACGCCACCTCCCTCCACTCTCCGTCGTAGGCCAGCGCCAGAGCGCGCTCGGGCTCTCCCTTCAGCGGGACCAGCAGATAGCGCTCGCCGAACGCGCGCACCACCGAGAGCTTCCGCTGCGCCGTGGCCGACAGAATCACCGGCAGCGACGCCAGCAGATACTCCCGTGGCGCATCGTTGATCAGCAGGATCTCCCCGCGAGCAGCATCGGCCGAATCGAGGCGCAGCGCACGGAGCCATCCCGCGCTGAGACGCCGCCGCAGCGCCTCCCCTGCGGCGCACGCGAAGCTGCTGTCGCGGGAGCCGCCCCGCCAGAATACCGTCACGGTATCGTCGATGGCGGTGGCGGCGACCACGCCGTCGCGGGAGCCGAGCAGATAGAGCTCGGGTGAGTTCCGCCGCAGCGGATCGGTCAGACGCTCGGCCAGAAGCACAACCGCGAGCAGTATCCCGAACGATATGGCGCGGGCGGCGGCCTGCGCGGGGCGGCGTGCGAGCGCCAGATACAGCACCCCGGCGGCGATCAGCAGCGCCCCGCCGATGCCGAGCGTGCCCGGCTCGACCCCCGCAAGCGATAGCGCGGCCCCGCTCGCGACAAGCCACTCAGCGACGGCCAGCGCGGCGTAGGCGGCCCCGCCGAACCAGGAGGCGGCCAGCGGCGAGAACGTCTGCGCGATGCTCCCGGCAACCCCGGCGCCGAGCGCCATCGAGGTGAGGGGAACCACCGGCAGGTTGATCGCAAGCGAGATCAGCGAGACATAACCGAAGTGAAACAGGACGAACGGAAGCGTGAACAACTGCGCGCTGAACGAGAGAAGCAGCATCTGCGCGGTCCAGCGAAGCGCCGCGTGACGGCGTACCCATCCGAAGCGCTCGCGCAGCAGCCGCTCCATCGGCGTGTAGAGCATCAGAATGCCCGCCACCGACGCGAACGACAGCTGAAAGCCGATATCGAAGAGCTGTGCCGGACTGAAGCAGAGGATGACAAGCGCGGCGACGCCGAGCGTGTTGAGGGGACGCGATATACGGCTGGTGACGCGCGCGAGCATGAATGCGATCGCCATCACCGCGGCGCGCAGCAGCGATGCCTCGGCGCCCGCGACGAGAACATACAGGCCGAGCAGCGGTGCGAACGCCAGAAGCTGTGCCCAGCGGTTCGGCATCCAGGAAACGACGACGAACAGCGCAAGGGCGATCAGCCCGACGTTGAAGCCGCTGACGGCGAGCACATGCACGGTCCCGGTGCGGGTGAATGCCTCGCGCGTCTCCGGGTCGATATCCTCCCGCTCCCCCAGCAGCAGCGCCCGCATGATTCCCCCTTCGGCGGCGCCCACATAGCGCGCACCGAAATCGCGGGCGGCGCGCCGTACCGCAAGGACGAGCCGTTCGATGGCCGAGAGATCGTCGCGCTCGAAGATATGGATCGACGACGCCCGCCATGCCGTGAAGAGCAGATCGATATGGCGCGAGCGGAGATACTCCCCGTACGCGAACTCTCCGGGATTCAACGGCTCGGGGGGCACCGATGCCACCCCCATGATCGAGACATGGTCGCCGTACGCCGGCAGGAGCCCGGGGTCGAACGGCGTGCTGTCGTACAGACGGAGAAGAAGATGGCCGCCGGGGTGAGCGACGCTGTTGCGAAACAGCAGCGAGTCGGGCTCGATCAGCAGCTCGATACGGTTGCTCCTGAAGACGGGATCGCCCACCACGCGCCCTATCACCTCGGCATCACGAACGGCGGCGCCATCGACCCCCTCGGTGCTCGATCCCGTCCTCTGCATCGCGATAAGTGCGCCAGCCAGGAGCAGGGCGGCATGGAGCGGAACCGCCGTCCCGAGCCGTGTCCGCAGACCGACCAGAAACCATCCGAGCGAGCAGTAGATCAGCAGCAGCAACTGCGCCTGCGACGGCGCCAGATATCGCGCGACGATGATGCCGGCCGCAAACGCGGCGGCCATGCGCACGGCGGGGTAGAACTTCCAGCCTCGGTCGATCATGACGATCTCCTGGAATGGTGGTGCGAATCCGATGAACGATGAGATGTGGAGGGAGCGTGGAGAAACCGGGGCCAATATCGCAACTGCCGGGTCGAGATGCAACCAGGGGGTAGCAGTGTCTCAGATTGATCGTCGAGGCTGGGCCGGAGTTGAACTCCGGACCAACCTCCGGCAAACTGAGACACCACCCAAGTGTTGCGCTGCTTTGCCGTTAGAAAATCTCTGAGCATCTTTGTCGTCTCAACCGATCAACAAAGTTCTTCAATCAACGAGCGACGCATGACTGAGACGGTCCGGAACGAAGGAGTGATCAACCGTGTGAAGCAGATCATCGATAACGATGTACGCCCCTATATCGAGATGGATGGCGGCACGATCGAGTTCATCCGCTACGAGGACAATGTGGTGTATGTGAAGCTGGCGGGCGAGTGCAGCACGTGCCCTTCCTCTTCCCTGACGCTGAAAGGGGGGGTCGAGCGGGCGATCCGGCGTCGCATTCCCGAGGTGCGCGCCGTCGAGATGGACCAGCAGCGTGCGGCGAAGACGGCCGAGGAGCAGGTACCAACCACCATCCAGCTCTGACAGGCTGGCTATTCGGATCGATCAGCGTTCAGATAATGAGCCCCGGCGGACGTCGGGGCTTGTTCGTTTCCGGGGGATCGCTCCGGGTTGCCGGCTTCGGCTCCTGGCGGGGCCTGCCAGCAGACCGGGGCGGAGCTCTGCTCCAGCCCCATCATGATGGTCGCGGCCCCTATTCTATGCGATCCCTTACTTGTAATCCCGCAGCTTCGGGTAGATGAACGCGGTCACACCGACGGCGATCACCGTGGCGACGCCGCCGATCACCACCGACATCGGCGCCCCCACCATCCCGGCCAGAAGCCCCGACTCGAGATTGCCGAGCTGCGGACCTCCCATCACGAAGATCATATTGACCGATGTCATTCTCCCCCGGATATAGTCCGGCGTCACGATCGAGCGGATCGTCTGACGCAGAACCGTGCTGATCGAATCGCCGGCGCCGACCAGCGCCAGGAGCGCTATCGAAAGATAGAAGTTGGTGGAGAGGCCGTAGATGGCTGTGGCGGTGCCGTATGCGGCCACCGCGCCGAGCAGCAGATACCCGCGGCGCTTGATCTGGCCGATCAGCGACATGCAGAACCCCGCCACCAGCGACCCGACCGACTCGGCGGCGTAGAGAATCCCGAGCCCCTTGGCGCCGACGCCGAGGATATCGCGCGCGAAGATCGGCAGCAGCGCCGTCGCCGAGGAGAAGAACGTGGCGATGAAGTCGAGGATCATCGTCGAGAAGATCATCGGGTTGCTCCGGACGAACTTCAGCCCCTCCAGCACGGAGTCCATATTCGGCCTGGCCTGGCCGACCCGCGGAGCCTCTACCAGCCGCATCTGCCACAGCGCGATGATCACCGCAAGGAACGTGGCGGCATTGATGAAATAGACCGCGTCCACCCCCAGGCTGTCGATCACCACGCCGCTCAGCGCGGGCCCGATGATCATGCCGGCCTGGAAGACGAGGGTGTTGAGGGAGACTGCATTGGTGAGATGTTCCGGGGCGACGAGATTGGGGATGAGCGACTGCCGGGCGGGGTTGTCGAACGCCGCCGCGGCCGAGGTGATCGCCGTGAACGTCAGGATGATCACCGGGTCATCGATCCGCAGCGCCGTCACCAGCGCCAGCCCGAGCGCCGCGGCCATCATCACGCTCTGGGTAAGGAAAAGAATCCGGCGACGGTTGTAGCTATCGGCGACCGCCCCTCCCACCAGCGAGAAGATGATGATCGGGATCACGCGGACCAGGCCGATAAGCCCGAGCACCACCGCCGAGTTCGTCCGTTGATAGATCTGCCAGTTGATCGCCACGTTCTGCATCTGCGATCCTGCGATCGACACCATCTGCCCCATCCAGAGCAGCCTGAAATCATGATAGCCGAGCGCCGGAAACCGCCGCGACATCAGCGCGCGGAACCGGGAGCTCCTCTGTCCATCCATCCGTGTATGCCTCGCTGTTCAATTCCGCTATAGTACGCACTGGCGCAGTAGCGTGCGCGATAGCTTTTTGCAATGAGATATTTCGTCTAACTTCTTCAGGGCGCGGGAGGATCGAGCAGCGATATCCGTACCAGACAGCGCGTCGTAATTTTACGCGGCCGAACGCGTCGTAGCAGATAGACCGAGGCGGCAACGGCGCCCGCATGCATCGTTTCCCAGACTGCCGAACCGTTCAGACAACAGAAACATCGGACATGAATCATACTCGATCGCTCCATCATGCATTAGGTACAGCGCTGGCGTTTGCGTTCCTTGCCCCGGCGATACTCCACGCACAGCGCACCCCTCCGCCGCAGGTCCGCGACCCGATGACCGCAAAGCTTATCGACAGCCGGAAGGGATATGTGGCGAGGATACCGGAGGAGGCGGTGCTCGATTCGGCGGCGAGCGGCTGGAGCCAGGTGGGGATGTTCGAGCGGAGAGTCTATCGCATCAAGGGGGCCGGAACGATACGCTTCACCGCAACGGTGAAGCCGGTCGAGACCCCGCAGAACGCGACCACCACGGGGGGCTACACATTGCTGGAGAGCGATTCGGCGACCTCATCGGGGACGGCGAAGGTGCGGGTCTACTATCAACCATCGCGCACCGTACGGATCGAGCTGATCCCCTCCGGTGCGGGGATGCAGCGATATCTCGATGCGTCCCAGACGATCTTCAGCTCGTTCCGCTGGAAGCCGGGCGCCGCGTCCGATCTCCTCGATATCCCCTGAGTGTTCCGAGAAAGGGTGTGCAACGCCGTCCCAACAGACGGATGGCGGAGCGTGAAGCCGTATTGGGTTGGCGCGGCGTTGTACGCCGCGCACGGCGAGAAGGCGCCTTCAGATGATATGAAGGTGTGGAGTCGCAGTGAGCCGGCGCGACGTTGTATGACCCCGCCGGCCGATGCATCGAAAGGATCTTCCGTGGAATGGCGCGCAGCCGCCATCCCGACATCGCGATCTATCCCCTCGGACGATAGGTCGATGCGGTCCGCGCCAGCCCATCACTCAGCTCCACCGTCGGACGCCATCCCATCTCCCGTTGCGCCCGCTCGTAGCTGCAGACCGAGCGCATCTGCTCGCCGGTCCGCGCCGGCGCATGCCGCTCCTCGAACTCCCCACCGAACAGACCGTTGAGCATCCTGAAAATCTCGTTGACCGTCGTCTCCTCTCCCGAAGCGATATTGAAGGTGGCCGAGCCCCGCTCCTCCAGATAACGGAGCCCCATAAGGTTCGCGGCCACCACATCATCGACATAGACGTAGTCGCGCGTCTGTTCGCCGGTGCCATAGATGACCGGCTCTTCCCCGACCGACATCTTATCGCAGAAGATCGCGATCACCCCGGCCTCGCCGTGCGGATTCTGGCGCGGGCCGTAGACATTGGCGTAGCGGAGGATCAGATGCTCGATTCCCCGCTCGCGCCTGTAGTAGTTGAGATATTTTTCGACGGCGAGCTTGGTGATCCCATACGGAGCGATAGGATCGGTGGGATGGGACTCATCGGCAGGGAATGCGATCTGCTCGCCGTAGACGGTGCCGCCGCTCGACGCGAAGATCACCCGCTTCACCCCGGCCGCCAGCGCCCCTTCGAGCAGGTTGAGGCTGCCGATCACGTTCTGCTCGGCATCGAACTGCGGATCGCTGACCGAGACCCGGACGTTGAGCTGCGCGGCGTGATGGTTCAGCAGATCGAACCGATCCTCGCGGAAGATCTTCCCGACGGCGGCACGGTCGCGGATGTCGATCTGATGGACCGTCGCCCTCGGATCGAGATTCTCCGGAAGTCCGGTCGAGAGGTTATCGATGATCGTCACCCGATGCCCCGCATCGAGATAGGCGCCGACGATATGCGATCCGATAAAGCCGGCACCGCCGGTGAAGAGTATGTTCATGTGACTGGAAGAAGCGTAGCGGACGACCCGCGCCCATGGTTTGCGATTGGGGAGTGTCGAGCCGATCGTCCGGACCAACATCGCCCGGCGAGCCGCGCGACGCAAGGCCAACCGGGCGGCCTCCCCGCTTTCCCGCCACTACCGGAGATCGCGCGCTCCCTTGCGGCCGATATCCTTCCGGTGGAAGCCCCCCTCGAACGAGATGGCGTCGACGGCGCGATAGGCCCGCCCGATGGTCTCCCCGAGCCCCTCCCCCGGCTCGGCCACCGCCGTCACGCCGAGCACGCGGCCGCCGCTTGTCAGGAGCCGCTCCCCGTCGAGCTTCGTTCCGGCGTGGAAGACGATCACCCCCGGCATCGCTTCCGCCTCGGCGATCCCTGCGATCTCCCGCCCCTTTGGATAGGAGCCCGGATAGCCCTCCGACGCGATCACCACGCAGACGGCCGAGCCGCTCGATGCCACCGGCCCGGCACTGCTGATGTCGCCGGTAGCGGCCGCGTACAGCAACCGCGCGAAATCCCCCTCGACGAGCGGCAGTACCACCTGCGTCTCCGGGTCACCGAAACGGCTGTTGAACTCCACCACGCGGGGGACCCCATCGCTGATCATCACCCCCACGTAAAGGCAACCGCTGTAGGGGGTTCCCTCGGCGCGCATGCCGGCGAGCGTCGGCTCCACGATCTCCCGCGCGACGCGCTCCAGAACGCGATCGGTGACGACCGGCGCGGGCGCGTAGGCCCCCATGCCGCCGGTGTTGGGCCCGGTGTCGTCATCGCCGACCCGCTTGTGATCCTGCGACGGCGCCAGCAGCACGTAATCGTTCCCATCGGTCAGCGCGAAGATCGAGGCCTCCTCTCCCTCCATGAACTCCTCGACCACGACGCTGCTCCCGGCATCGCCGAAGGCCGCCCCGCTCAGCATCCCGTCAACCGCCTCGATCGCCTCGCCGGTGGTGGTGGCGATCACCACCCCCTTGCCCGCGGCGAGGCCGCTGGCCTTGATCACCACCGGCAGCCGGTGAGCTCCCAGATACGACCGCGCCTCATCGAGCTGCGACGAGACGAAGGTACGGGAGGCAGCCGTCGGGATTCCCCATCGCTCCATGAATGCCTTGGAAAACCCTTTGTCCCACTCCAGGCGCGCCGCCCCCTTCGACGGACCGAACGTCGGCACGCCAGCCTCGCGGAGGGCATCGGCCACACCGGCCGCAAGGGGCGCCTCGGGGCCCACCACGACCAGATCGGCGCCGATCTCCCGCGCCAGCGCAACCACGGCGCCGGGATTCTCGATATCGAGCGGGCGAAGCTCGGCGAGCCCCACCATGCCGGGATTGCCGGGGGCGCAGACCAGCCGCCCGAGCGATGCCGAGCGGCTCAGACGCCAGGCAAGCGCGTGCTCGCGGCCGCCGGAGCCAAGAAGGAGAACCGTCATGCGGGATTGAGTCTGTTCGGAGGACATGCTCGAAAAAGTATACATCAGGATGAATCGCGCCATCCCCGGCGACCGGGAAGCGCCTTAACGTACCGTATGCACTGTTGAGGAGAATCCGGGGAGAGCGGTGCACTCGGGCTTCACTGCTCAGCCCCGGTCCGATGATAATGGAGGGGGGAGTACAACTCCGGTCCAGCGTTCGCCTGCGGCATAGTCGGCTCCATGCATACCGGGCCCTAGATACGGAGCGAGTACGCCAGCACGCGGGCCAGCCGCTCGGTAAGCGCGCGCTGATCGTGCTCCTGCGCCAGCGCCTCGTTCCCTTTCGGGAGGGTTCCCGCGCTCCACTGTCCATAGAGCGTGTGGATCGCCCCGGCGATGGCATCGACATCCTCGGGGTCGACGCAGGTGGCGGCGCCGTAGCCGCCGAGAACGCTCCTGACGATCCCCTCCGGGGCAAGCGCGAGGATCGGCTTGCGCGAGCCCATGTACTCGTACACCTTGCCGGGAGTGATCGTCGGGTCGTACATCGTCAGCCAGAGAACGTCGCTCGCCATCAGATAGCGGACCGCCTGATAATGCTCCACATAGCCGGGAGTGACGATCGCCGAGGAGACCCCGAGCTGCTGCGCCATCTTCCTGAAGCTCTCCTGGAACGTGCCGATGAAGCAGAGCTCGATCTCGTCGCGCATCTCAGGATGCTCGGCGAAGATCTTGGCGAGCGCCGTGAAGAGGAATTTCGGGGTGCGGCGGGCATCGAACAATCCGCTGTAGGTGAAGCGCATCTTCCGGGACTTCGGCATCGGGAAGCGCGCGGCGAGCCTGAAATCCTGCGGGTCGTATCCGCTCGGAATGATATGCACCCCCTCGTGCGTGAGGAAGGGATAGCGGGCGATCAGCTTCTCCTTGATCTTCCTGTTGACCACCACAACCCCCTCGGCGTTCTTCAGCACCGCCTCCTCCTGCGCCGAGGCGTACCCCTTGTGCATCGGCGTGGCGTAGAAGTAATTGCGGTTGTCGGTCCAGGGATCGCGGTAGTCCACCACCAGCGGCAGCCCGAGCTTCTGCTGAAGCTCCAGCCCGACCAGGAAGCAGGTAAACGGAGGGGCGGTGGCGAGGATCGCGTCGAAATGCTCGCGCTCGGCCAGCTCCATGGCGCGCTTGACGGCGAAGCGCTTCCAGCCGATCTTGTTGTCGGGCTGCAGGAAGACGTGCGTCAGGCCGCTGAGGAGCCGCCGGCGCCCGTCGGGGGGCATTTTGATGGTCCCCTTCTTCTTGAACAGCGACAGCGGATCGACCGTGCGGGTACGCTCGATCTTCACCCCCGACTCGAGCACCTCCTCGAGAAGCGAGTAGTCGTAGGCGAAGTACCCGACATCGCCTACGGTCAGCACCGTCGGGTCCCAGCCGACCGTGCGGAGGTACTTGGTGAACTTCGCGATCCGGAGCACGCCGCTCAGCCCCATCGGCGGGTAGTAGTAGGCGATCACCAGCAGCTTGCGGCGTCCGTTCGCGCCATCGGCGCGCCTGGGAGAGGAAGACGAACGGACATGCGGGGGCGGCTCCGGAGCACGGCGCGACTCCGCCGGCGCGGCCTCGGAGGCGGACTCACGGGGATCGTCGGCATCCGGATCATGAAAGACGCGGGGGCCGGTCGCGGGAGGATCGTTCTCGGTATTCTCGTGTGTGTTGTTCACAGGTCCGTGCAGTCGCAAGTCAGGTTCACGCCGGAGCGCGTGTGCGCGGGGAGGCTCCGAGAGTCCCCCGGCCGAACGGCCCTGGCTGGGCCACACGGTCCCGAGGGGGCGGACGTGACGGGTGATAATCTTCTACGGATGAGGATCAGATGAGGATCAGATGATGATCAACTCTTTCGGCGAGCTTGTCAGAACTTTGCAGCCGGTCTCGGTGATCGCCACGTCGTCCTCGATGCGGACGCCGCAACGGTTCGGCAGGTAGATCCCCGGCTCGATCGTCACCACCATTCCCGGCGCCAGGATATGCCCGGCGCCACGGAAGGAGACGCCCGGTCCCTCGTGCACCTCGATGCCGAGCCCATGTCCGGTCCCATGCCCGAACTCGGCGCCGTAGCCGGCGGCGGTGATCTCGTCGCGACAGACATCGTCGAGGTCCTTGCCGGAGATCCCGGCGCGGGCGGCGGCCACCCCTTTCTTCTGGGCGCGAAGGACGATATCGTAGATCGCGCGCGCCTCATCGCCCGGCGTGCCGACGGCGAAGGTGCGGGTCATATCGGAGTTAAGCCCATTATAAATGCAGCCGAAGTCGAGCGTCACCATCTCCCCCTTCTTGATCTTCTTGCTGCTGGCGCGGCCGTGCGGCAGCGCCCCGCGCGGTCCGGAGGCGACGATGATCCCGAAGGCGTCCCCCTCGGAGCCGAGCTTCCGTCCCAGATAGCTGATCTCCATCGCCACCTCGTTCTCGCGCATCCCCGGCTTGACGATGGTCAGGATCTGCTTGTAGACCTTCGCGGCGATGTCGGCGGCCTTCTTGATCGAGGCGATCTCCTCCGGCGTCTTGATCATCGTCAGATCCCCGACCATCGACCCGATCTTCTCCAGCCTGACCTTCTTCAGCTTCTTCTTGATATCGTCGTAGGCGGCGACGCTGGTGTAGCCATCCTGAAATCCCACGGCCATCCCCGGCGCGATCAGCCCATCGGCGACGAGGCGCTCGTACGGCGCGCGCTCGACGATCCCCTCCACCTCGGGGATCAGCTCGGCGGCCATCTGCTCCTGGTAGCGGAAGTCGGTGACCAGCACGGCACGGTCGAGCGTGACCAGAAGGATCGCCGAGCTGCCGGAGAACCCGCTCAGGTAGCGGACGTGCGGCAGATGGGATACCAGCACCGCATCGAGCGAGCGTGCGGTGAGCTGGGAGCGAAGCTGTGTCAGTCGAGTAGACATGGCGATAGCGGTCTGATAGTGCGGACGCCGGGGTGCCGGCGCCCGCGAAGCATTAGAAATAATTCGGCGACTGCTTGGTGACGGTGACATCGTGCGGGTGCGACTCGCGCAGCCCGGCGGCGGTCATCCTGAAGAACTGCGTCTCGCTCTTCATCGCCTCGATGGTGCGGCAGCCACAGTAGCCCATCGCCGCGCGCAGCCCCCCCACCATCTGGTAGATCACATCGGAGATCGGCCCCTTCGACGGAACGCGTCCCTCGATCCCCTCCGGCACGAGCTTCGTCAGCCCCGCCTCGACATCCTGGAAGTAGCGATCGGCCGAGCCCTCGACCATCGCCCCGAGCGAGCCCATCCCCCGGTAGGTTTTGTAGGAGCGTCCCTCCAGCAGGATCTTCTCTCCCGGCGCCTCGTCGACACCTGCGAACATCCCCCCCAGCATCACCGTGTCGGCACCGGCGGCGATCGCCTTGGCAAGATCCCCCGTCTGCTTGACGCCGCCATCGGCGATCACCGGGACGCCATGGCGCCTGGCGACCTCGGCCACCGCCATCACCGCGGTAAGCTGTGGCACGCCGACGCCGGCAACAACGCGGGTGGTGCAGATCGAGCCGGGCCCGATCCCCACCTTGACGCCATCGACACCGGCCTCGATCAGCGCGATGGCCGCATCGGCGGTGGCGATGTTTCCTGCGACCACCTCCAGCTCCGGGAACGCCTGCTTGACGCTGCGCGCGGTATCGATCACGTTCTGCGAATGGCCGTGCGATGTATCGACGATCACCACATCGACCCCGGCGCGGACAAGCGCGCCGACCCGCTCGAGGGTATCGGGGGTGACCCCCACCGCCGCGCCGACGCGAAGCCTGCCATGGACATCCTTCGATGCGTGGGGATACTGCCGCTTCTTGCGGATATCCTTGAAGGTGATAAGCCCGTTGAGCATCCCCGCCTCATCGACCACCGGCAGCTTCTCGATGCCATGCTTCTGCAGGATCAGCTCGGCCTCCTCGAGCGTGGTGCCGACCGGCGCGGTGATCAGCTTCTCCGAGGTCATCACCTCGCTGATCGGCTGGTTGAGATCGGGCTGGAAACGGAGGTCGCGGTTGGTGACGATGCCGACCAGCTTCCCCCCCTCGTCGACGATCGGCACGCCGCTGATCGAGTAGCGCTTCATCAACGTCAGCGCGTCGGCCACGCGGCTCTGCAGACCGAGCGTGATCGGGTCGAGGATCATGCCGCTCTCGGAGCGTTTCACCCGTTGGATCTGCTCGGCCTGCTGCTCGATCGACATATTCTTGTGGATGATGCCGATCCCCCCCTCGCGCGCCAGCGCCATCGCCATGGCGGCCTCGGTCACCGTATCCATCGCGGCCGATACCAGCGGGATGTTCAGGCGGATGTTGCGCGTGAACTGGGTGGAGAGATCGGTCTCCCTGGGATGAAAGTCACTGTAGCGGGGAACGAGGAGAACATCGTCGTAAGTAAGGCCTTCGCCGAGAATCTTCGCGAAGCTCATAGGAGAATGCACGATCGTTGATGAGAAGGGTCCCCAGCGGGGCGCCGTGAAGAAATGAATCCGCAAAGTTACCCAACAGCACTCCGCCGTGCAAGGCAGCGGTCGTGTCGATCGGTAGCCGCCGCCAAAGATTCCCCGGCGGGAGCGGCCGGAGGCGGCGGCCCGGCACGGCGGCGGTCGTCTCCGGAACGAAGAGCCGACCGCCGCGAGTACTCCTCAAATTTTCTGTAGATTCGTGGCAGATATAGAGCACGATGGCCGACAGACGATATACGATCAATGCATTTACCGTGAAGCTTGAGCCGGCGCCCTCGGAGGCGCCCGGCGGGCTGGCACGCGCGGATGCCGGCATCGAGCGCTCGGTGGAGGAGCTGCTGGCGATGTTCGAGCGCTACGATGTCCACGCAACGTTCTTCGCGGCCGACACCGTCACCAGCGCCGTCCCGGCGGTGGTGCGGCGGATCGCCGAGGCGGGGCATGAGCTGGCGATCCTCGCCCCCAGATTCCTCACCCCGCTCGACCAGTTGCTGCGCCTTCGCGAAGAGATATCGACCGCCCGCGCCAGGCTCGAGGATACGATCGGCGGCGAGGTCTTCGGCTGCCGCATGACGCCGATCACCTCCGGCTGGCGATCCCCGGCGATGATCGAGACGCTGGTGCAGGAGGGCTTCACCTACAGCTCCAGCACCTATACCCGGCAGCGCATCGCCCCTCTGCTTCTTGACTCCAGCGCCAAGGCCCACCGGCTGCAGACCCCGTCGGGGCAGCTCTGGGAGCTCCCGCTGACCAGCTGGCGGCCGCTCGGAGTGGGCATCCCCTCGATACGCACCGCCGGCGGCCCGTCGATGAGCCTTCTGCCGGTCTGGATGATCGCGCGCGGGGTGGATGGGATGAACCGCCATGGGGAGCCGGCCATCCTCTATACCCATTCCTGGGGTCTCGCCGCCCACGAGTCGGAATATGAGTCGCTGCCGCTGCGGGAGCGTATCCTCCGCTACGGCCCGCGCGAGGAGCTGCTGGAGAAGCTCCGGACGATCTTCCATATCTACCGTTTCGGGAGCATCCTGGAGGCGTTCGCCTCGCGGCTTACCACCGAGGCGAGCCGTCCGTCCAACTCGCGGCGCACCGGCATCGTCAGGCTCGACCCCGCCGGCTGATCCTCCCTTCCGACCGCGGCGTATGTCGGCGAAGGACGAGAGGATGCGATGCGGGACGATTTGCACAATGATGCGTTTGCCCGGCGATCAATCGGTGGAACGAACTCCGAATTCTTCGTAGCTTTGTGCCTCTATAGTTCGAATCAAGCAATCCGATACTTCCAGTTTCCGCTATGCACGATACTCATTCGACTGATGTACTAGAAGAGATCCCCGGACCGATCGAGTTCAACGCCGAGGAGCTCGAGCGTGTGGCGCGAGTCAAGGCGCTCTATCCCGACCCGAAGTCGGCGATCATGCCGGTGCTCTGGATGGCGCAGAAGAAATGGGGATGGCTCTCGACCGGTGTGATGCGGTACGTCGCCGAGCTGACGAACCTCCCGTACTCCCATGTGTTCGGCGTGGCGTCGTTCTATACGATGTACTTCAAAAAGCCGATGGGGAAGTATCATGTCCAGGTGTGCACCAACGTCAGTTGCATGCTCCGCGGAGGCGAGAAGCTGTACGACCGGGTCGCGCAGCGCTACGGCATCGGACATAACCAGCGGACGCCGGATGGGAAGTTCTCGCTCGAGGAGGTCGAGTGCATGGGAGCATGCGGCGGCGCCCCGATGATCGTCATCAACGAGGATTACCACGAGAATGTGACCGCCGAGCAGCTCGACCGGCTTCTCGACGGACTGCAGTAACAGCATGGGGCGGCCAGGGCCCCGAACATATCGTTCTCCATCGAGGAGATCGGGACGACGGTGGAACGGACCATTCGTCCCGGCATCATGGGTCGGCAGGGCTCCGGCCGCGCACGACATGACCCGGTTCATGCCGCAGGCCGCCGGAGAACGGACACGCAACGCACATGGGAGCCCACGCGACCCCGGCTCCCGGAGATCGCCGATACGGACCAACTGACCGCATCGGCGATGATCACCGGAACGCTTGGACGCCCCGATGGCGGCCGGGCGGACCTCACTACTTCCAGCCAGCGGAGACATCGATCATGGGCAACGATACTTCTTCCCGACGCGGATTCATCCGGAAGGCTCTTGGCGCGGCGGCCATCGCCGTCGTGGCTCCCTATGCGGCGCTCGGCACCGTCAACGTCGGCGATCCCCCCACCAACTCCGCCGGGAACGACAGCGAGGTCCCGACGCAGCTGTTCATGGGGCAGAACTATCCCAACCCGTTCAGCTCGACCACCTCGATCCGCTACGGTCTTCCAAGCGCGGCGCGCGCGCGGCTGTCGCTGCATACACTGCTCGGCGCCGAGATGCAGGTAGTGTTCGAGCGTGATCAGGATGCCGGGTTCTACGTCGTCGAGATCTCCGGCTCGTCGCTTCCATCGGGGGTATATTTCTATCGCCTGCAGACATCGCTGGGCACGCTCACCCGGCGGATGACCGTGACGCGATAGCATTCCCGGATGCCGTTCGCGGCGTCCGGCTCCCGGCCATCGTCGCTTATCCGTGCGAACGGAAGCGGGCCGGCCGCAGCAGCATCATTTGTCGATACCACCAGCGGCAACCAACCGTACCGGACTCATAGCGTCATCCCATCATCCGCGCGCGTCCACTCCCCTCTCCCTTTCTTGTCGAAGGGAACCGGCAGGGCATGAAGCGTCTCCAACCTTCATACAGTGCGGGAAGATTCCTTCACGATATGATGAAACATTATGATGGGACAGGGGTCTAGGAAAAGCCGGGCGGAGCGCACATCCCCCAGTATCTCAATCAACTCACACGAGGCAGTATCATGAGTATGTTTACATCGTCACGGCGGGATTTTCTTCGCAACGCTCTGAGTGTCGTGGTTCTATCGACCGCATCGCCGCTGCTGGTTCTCGGCCGGGTGATCCCGAACATCGAGGAGGTCAGCTCCGGACAGGTGGTGGCAAGCTATATCCTCACGCTCGCCGATTTTCCGAAGCTCGCCACGGTGGGGGGCTCGGTGAAGCTGGTGACCCCCGAGCAGCTGAAGCTCAACCCGGATCATCAGAGCGGCACCGATTTCCCGATCGCGGTCACGCGCGTTGCCGAAAGCGGCGCCGATGCGTTCAAGGCCGTCTCGACCTACTGCACCCACGGCTTCGGCTTTCAGCTGCGGGACTACAACCCGGTGACGGGCAACTTCGTCTGCCCGCATATGAGCTCCACATTCACCGCCGACGGCACGCGCGTCAACAAGCCGAACACCCCGGTGGTGGGAAATCTGCGGAAGTTCCCGGCGGTCTACGACGCGGAGGCGGGGACCATCACGCTCCAGAATGTGCTCGACGTCTCCGGCGTGGAGGAGCTCGACAGCCGTCCCGAGCAGGTCTTCCTCGACCAGAACTATCCGAACCCGTTCAACCCGAGCACGATCATCCGCTACGGCCTCCCCTCCCAGAGCCGTGTGCGCCTGACCGTCCACAGCCTGCTCGGAGCGCAGCTCGACGTGGTGCTGGATCAGATGCAGGAGCCGGGGATCTATTCCTACGACTTCTCGGCGCAGAACCTCCCCTCGGGGGTCTATTTCTACCGTCTGCAGACCGAGATGGGGACGCTCACACGGCGGATGACCGTCTCGAAATAATCCGGCTCCGGCCGACGATATACGACAACGGGTCGGCTTCCATCAGGGAGGCCGACCCGTTCGGTTATAGTACTATGGCGAAGCCCTCCGGCCGCTACATCCCGATGGCCCCGAACAGGAGCACGAACGAGGTGCCGAGGATGGCGGCCACCATCAGGCTGCGGAGGATGATGGGGCGCGGCAGCGCCGGAGCCCCCGGCGCCAGCCAGTACCGGTTGAAGAACATCAGCGCGACGGCGGTCAGGCCGATCCCGGAGATGCCGAGTATCCCCTGCCGGGGGAAGAGGATCAGGTGGATCACGGTCATCCAGACGGCGACCGCGATCAGGACCATGACCAGCGTCAGCGCGTTACGCCGCTGCATATCGAGCCACTCCTGAAGATGAGAGAGCTGCCGGAGATACGGAACATACGGATGCCGGCGCCCGAGAGGGAGCGCCGGCACCGGAAATCGGTTCGGTCCGACGATTACTTCGCGTAGGAGACGGAACGGCGCTCGCGGATCACCGTCACTTTGATCTGGCCGGGATATTCCATCTCCTGCTGGATCTTGCTGGCGATATCGTGCGAGAGCTGATCGGCGAACAGATCATCGACGCGATCGGGCTCGACCATCACCCGCACCTCGCGGCCGGCCTGGATTGCATAGGTCTTGGCGACCCCCTCGAACGACCGTGCGAGAGTTTCGAGCGTATCGAGACGCTTGACATATGCCTCGAGCGATTCGCGGCGGGCCCCCGGCCGCGCGCCGGAGATGGCGTCGGCGGCCTGCACAAGCACGGCGATCGGCGACTCCATTTCGATATCCTCGTGGTGCGCGCCGATCGCGTTGCAGACGATCGGATGCTCCTTGTAGCGCTTGGCGATATCGAACCCGAGGAGCGCGTGCGGCCCCTCGATGTTCCTGTCGACGCACTTCCCCATGTCGTGCATCAGCCCGGCACGTTTGGCCTGGTTGACATCCAGCCCCAGCTCGCGCGCCATGATCGAACAGAGATAGGCCACCTCGATCGAGTGGCTGAGAACGTTCTGACCGTAGCTGGAGCGGTATTTCATCTTGCCGATCAGCTTGACGATCTCCGCATGCACGTTGTTGATCCCCAGCTCCAGGCAGGCGTTGTTCCCCACCCTGACGATCTCCTCCTCCAGCTCCTTCCGCACCTTGTCGACGATCTCCTCGATGCGCGCCGGATGGATGCGGCCATCCTGCATCAGCCGCTCCAGCGCGATCTTCGCAACCTCGCGGCGGAACGGATCGAACCCGGAGATGATCACCGCCTCCGGCGTATCGTCGACGATCACGTCGATGCCGGTGGCGGCCTCGAACGCGCGGATATTGCGCCCCTCGCGCCCGATGATCCTCCCCTTCATATCCTCGCTCGCCAGGTTCACCACCGAGACCGTCGTCTCCACCGAGTGATCCGAGGCGGTGCGCTGGATCGCCTGGACGATCACCCGCTGCGCCTCGCGCTTGGCATCGAGCTTCAGCTGGTCGCGGACATCCTTCAGTTCCTGGGCGCATTCGAGCTTCGCCTCGTTGACCATGTTCTCGGTCAGGAACTTCTTGGCATCCTCGCGCGACATTCCGCTGATCCTCTCCAGCCGGTGGTTCTGTTCGGCCACCAGCTCCTCGGCCATCTTCTTCTGCTGCTCGATCGTCGCCTTCGCGTTATCCATCTGGCGGCGCTGCTGTTCGATCGACTTGGCCTTCTCCTCGATCTGTTCCCCTTTCTTCTGCAGTTCCTTCTGCTGCACCAGCAGATCCTTCTCGCGCCGCGTGGCGCTCTCGAGCTTCTTGTTGAGATTCTTCTCTATGTTCTCTTCCCGCATTTTGAGCTGCCGCTCAAGATTCTGCAGCTTCTCCTTTCTGCGGGTACTTTCATCCTCCAGCGCGCGCTTGCGGTTCATCATCTCATCCTTCAGCTCGAGCATCTTCTCGCGGAGGATATTCTCGGCATCCTTCTGCGCGTCCTCGATGATCTCCTTGGCGCGTGACTCGGCGGCTGCCACCTGCTGTTTGCCGGTGTTTGAACTGATAAGGTAACCCACCACGAACCCGGCGATCGAGGCGGCTATAGTAATTATGACTGAAACGACTGTTGTATCCATGACGTCATGTTGCTCTGGTTCCGAAACGATCCACTAAAGGTTAAACATGGTCGAGAGAGATCATCTCCATCGCTCGATCGTGTTCCACCCTTGGTGAACCGATGTTCGGGGCGGGACAGACGGACATGGAACCGTACGGAAACGCTGAATGAGAGACGGAAAGAGGAAGGTGATCGAGGAACGGTCGCAGAGGAGATGCCGATGGAAAAAAAATGCCGCCAACGCTCGCCGAGAGGATACCTCATATCACCAGACATGAGGCATACCGTTGGCAAGGTTAAGAACCCTGTACAGACACGGTGGGTAGCTACCACTGCATCGCTCGCTTCCAATGGCGCGTATATGCGAACCCGTCGCATACAGAGGCACCTCCCGAGGGAGTAAGGCCTGCGATTGATGCTGTGAGTGAACTTCCCAAGTTCGCAAACTATAGGTTCAATTATTGCGAATCACGGCGAACGTGGCGGGCAGTTTTCATCAAACTTCCATCAGCATGTCAAAGAAGAGCCGGACATCGGCCGCGATGTGCCGGCAAATCGATAGAATCGATCGAGAGCAGAGGGATACCGATCGGAGCCGCACGGCCCGGAGATCCGGTGCCGGAGCCGACTCCATGTCGCCGAAAAACTCTCTCAGTCCAGTTGAAGCAGCTCCTCCACCGATGTGGCAAGAGACTCTATGCGGCGAACGATCTCGCTGGATTCACGTCGCGCGCGGTCCTGCTCGGTCATCAGCAGCTCCGCCGTGTTCAACGCCGCCAGAATTGCTATCGTCGCCATCGGCTGTGTTGGGGCCTTGCTCGATACATAGCGCATCTGCTCGTTTATCATGCTGGCCGCCTCCTGTACCCGCGCCGCGTCATCGCCACGAAGCTTGTACTCGGAGCCGTGAATCAGTACTGTAATTGTCTCCGCCATCGTCGTGCCGTAATCCGGACGTGAACTATAAGAGGTTAAGACTTCGAATGCTTGAAAGAAGGATCTATCAATCGGATCTATACCCTCGCCCCGTGAACTTCCCTGCGATCGTCAATTCCGGGCCGCCCCCGGCGCGGCCCTCGGCTCTGTTATGTAGTACGCGATCACCTGTCCCGTCCTCCCCGCGGAGGCTTCCCGATGGAATGCCGATCCGAATATGCCCGGCGGCGCCCGCGGATGGCCGCGCTGCTCCCCCGAACTTCAGGCAGGACGAATTGATTGTCGGTTAATTATACAAAAATCGGGATACCGATCAAAGGTTACCCGCCTTCCGACAGAAACAATCTCGCTATCACCAGACGCACATCGCTCTTATTGCGTGTATCGCTCCAGCTTGAACGTCTCGCCGAGATAGCGTTTGCGCACCTCCTCATCGCCGGCCAGATCCTCGGCGTGTCCGCCACGGAAGATCCCCCCGTCGATCAGAATATACGCCCGGTCGGTGATCGAAAGGGTCTCGTGGACGTTATGATCGGTGATCAGCACGCCGATCCCCCGCCGGCGGAGCTTCTCGATGATATGCATGATCTCCTCCACCGCCAGCGGATCGATCCCGGCGAACGGCTCGTCGAGCAGAATGAACTTCGGGTTGGTGGCAAGCGTCCGGGCGATCTCGGTGCGCCTGCGCTCGCCGCCGGAGAGCATATAGCCCATCTGCTTGCGGATATGGGTGATCGAGAACTCCTCCAGGAGCTGATCGACCCGCTCCCGTCGCTGGCGGCGGGGATAGCCTATCAGCTCCAGCACCGCCAGGATGTTCCCCTCGACGCTCATTCGCCGGAAGACCGACGCCTCCTGCGGCAGATATCCTATCCCCTGCCGGGCGCGCCGGTACATCGCGATGTTGTCGATCCGCTTGTCGTCCAGATGCACCCGCCCCTCGGTGGGACGCACCATCCCGACGATCATATAGAACGTGGTGGTCTTCCCCGCCCCGTTCGGACCGAGCAGGCCGACGACCTCCCCCTGGGTCACATGCAGCGAGACGTCGCGCACGACGCGCCGCTTCTTGTAGCTTTTGACCAGATGCTCGGCCCGGAGCACCGAGAGCTCCGCCGGCGGCGCCGGATCGGCATCCGGGGCCGGACGCTCCTGGCGCAGATCGTGTTGTATCGCGGTTGTCATCAGCGCTGGCGTCTGGTTAGCGTAAGCGTTTTGGTTATCTCCGATCCGTTGCGCATCACCTTGAGGTTCAGCTTGTCCCCCACGCGTGAATCATAGAGCATCAGCACGGCGGCATCCTCGGTCTTGACCGGCTCGCCGTTGATCTCGACGATCACATCCCCCACCTCGAGTCCGGCGCTGGCCGACGGAGAGTTCGGAGCGAGCTCGACGATCACCACCCCCTCGGTGCTGCCAAGCTTCAGATAGCGGGCGATCCGCTCGTCGATCTGCTGGAAGCGCATGCCGGTCCAGAAGTCGCGCTCGATACGGCCGTTGGTCCGAAGCTGGTCGATGATCGCGCGCGCGCGGTTGATCGGGATGGCGAACCCGATGCCGATCGATCCGGCCCCCATCCCGGTGCGGGCGGTGGAGTAGATCGTGGCGTTGATGCCGATCACCTGCCCGAGCGAGTTGACGAGCGGTCCGCCGGAGTTGCCGGAGGAGATCGCCGCGTCGGTCTGCAGCATCCCCCGGTAGATCCGCTGCTCCTGCGGGCTCAGGTTCACCCCGGTGTTGGAGATCACCCCGACGGTCACCGTCGGCTTCGAGTTGATATCGAACAGCCCGAACGGATTGCCGAGCGCGATCGCCCACTCCCCGACGATCACATCGCTCGAGCTGCCGAGGTCGAGGTACGGGAGGTTGGTCCCCTCGATCTTCAGCAGCGCGACATCGGAGGTGCGGTCGGCGCCGATCAGCCGGGCGTCGTACTTCTGACCGTCGGTCATCGTCACGATCACCTTCGAGGCGCTTCCGGCCACATGCTCGTTGGTGACGACATAGCCATCCGGGGAGATGATGAAGCCGGAGCCGAGCGCATGCACCTCCTGCTTGCGCGGTCCGCCGAAGAACTGCTGGAACAGAGGGTCATCGAAGATGGGGTCGCCGTAGCGGACCTCCTGCACCTCGGTGACGTTGATCCCGACCACCGCCGGGGCCACCCGCTCCACGGCACGGGTGATGGCGTTGCGCCGCGAGGAGGTGATATCGTCGTCGAGCTGGGCCTTGCGTGTCGGCACCGCGTTCGGCGTGCTGGGGGTGACGGCCTCGCTCTGGCGCTGCTGGGCGTTGCACGAGGTGAGCCCGCATGCCAGCAGAAGCGCCGGAAGGATACGCCGAGAGAATATTCGATCCATCATGTTCGTCATATTCGTCGAGATTCAATGCATTGTTGTTCATTGCCCGGCAATTCGACGGCCGGGCCCATCCCGCTCCGGGCCGGGGAGCGCCGCCCACGCGATCGATCCCAAAGATACTGCTCATCGATCGGATTGCGGCGCGGCGGCCATCGATTTCCCCGACTTCCCCGGTCGCGTGGCCGAAGCCATCGGCGGGGAGCTGGCACCGGTGAGGTACTGAACAGACGATCAAAGGTTACAAAGGTTCGCCTTTGACGGGCCGCTGATGCACTTTGGTTTTTATTTCCGCCCCGGGGCGTGTTATTTTCTTTGCCTATATGGAAGACTCCAATCGCGCCGATTATACCGATCGGCGGCCAACGCCTCCCTCCCAGCCTCATTTGAGCGAACGCCGCGACAGTAGCCGCAGCTCCCAGGGGCGAAGCGATGGCGGCAGCAGGCCGTACGTCGGCGAGAGCCCCGACATCGTCCCCGGCGATCCCGATATCTCCGGCGACGGGTACGGGACACGCCTCCAGTCCCCCTCCATCAGCGTGGTGATACCGCTGTTCAACGAGGAGGAATCGATTCCCGAGCTGACGGCCCGCCTCGAGCAGACGCTCGAGGCGATGACCGGCGGCGCCTACGAGGTGATCTTCATCGACGACGGCTCCACCGACAATTCCTACGAGGTCATCAGGAAGATCTACCGCGCGAACCCCCGGTTCAGGGCGGTGCGGTTCCGTACCAACTACGGCAAGTCGGCCGCGCTGGCGGTGGGCTTCGATATGACGCGGGGGGAATACGTCTTCACGATGGACGCCGATCTGCAGGATGACCCGAAGGAGCTGCCGATGCTTCTGGATACCCTGCAGAGCGGCTACGATCTGGTCTCCGGCTGGAAGAAGACCCGTCATGATCCCTGGCACAAGACCCTCCCCTCGAAGCTCTTCAACTCGGTGGTGCAGACGGTCACCGGGCTTTATATCCATGATTTCAACTGCGGGCTGAAAGGCTATCGCCACGAGGTGCTCCCCCATCTGAGCGTCTACGGGGAGATGCACCGCTATCTGCCGGCGCAGGCACACTGGCAGGGGTTCAGGGTGACCGAGCGTCCGGTGGAGCATCATGCCCGCAAGTACGGCACCTCGAAGTTCGGCATGAGCCGGTTCGTCAAGGGGTTCCTGGATCTTCTGACGCTGGTGCTGACCACCAAGTACGCGCGCAGGCCGCTGCATGTGTTCGGGACGGTCGGGGTGGTGGTTGCGCTGCTCGGGTTCATCATCGACCTCTGGCTGAGCATCGAGTGGTTTCTGGGGCTGACCTCGCTGACCAACCGCCCGCTGGCACTCCTCGGCGTGCTTCTGATCATTGTGGGGGTGCAGCTGATCTCGATCGGTCTGATCGGCGAGATGATCGCCAAGAACTCCCTCAGCAACGCACACTATTCCATTCGTGAATCAACAGAATGACAACAACCCTCATTAACTTCATCAAGATCGTCTCGGCTACCGGCATTGCCTTGATCGCTCTTGCGCTTCCAGCGCACGCTCAATTCACGCTGCGGCCCGCGATCGGTCTTCAAACGATGTGGTTGAATGGGGATTACCCCGCCCGGCAGCCTATCAGCTCCGGGACATCGGAGGATCTTCCGCTCGGCGGCGGCATCATCGGCAGCAGCAACGCGCTCCATCTCGGGCTCGAGCTGATCCCCGATCCCGAAGGCATCCTCCGCTTCCCGGTCTCGGCCGACGTATTTTTCCTCAGCGGCAAAACGACCTTCACCACCACCCGCCCGCCGCTTGCGACGCAGCGACTGCTGCTGAAGCATACTGCGAATATCTATTCGCTCGGCGCCGGGGTGAGCGCGTCGTTCTTTACGCTTCCAAGCCTCTACCTCAGCGCCCAGGCCACGCTGAACTATATACCGGCGACCTCATTCATGGCGCGGGAATATCGCGACGCCGACAACCAGACGCTCAGCGAGGTGACGCTCAATCCCGACACCACCAACCGTATCCGCGGCGGCGCCTATCTGAAGATCGGCACCCAGGTGGAGTTCTTCGAGCCCTTCCTCCTCGACTTCAGCGTCGGCTACGGCGCGATCAATCTGTTCGGCAAGGAGACCGACCCGGCAAAGCAGCGCAACCTGCTGATCGTCGACAACCAGGTGCGCTCCCCGGAAGTGACGCTCGGCTATATCGGCGTCGGCTTCAGCGTCATCTGGAAGCTCTGACGGCTCCGGCAGCCAACGCCATCGCCGGGCGCATGCAGCCTTCTCCAATGCATACCATGGGGGTCACGTCATCCGACCGGCGGCCCCTTTTCTTGTGACCCCACCGATCCCCCACGCCCCGCGAACGCGGGCCGCTAATACGGCGGGATGATCGGAGAATATTTCCCGGGCCCCTCCGGCCCGGCAACAACTTGTCTGATCCGAATGAGCTATAAAGAGAGAGTCGACAGCGCCACATCGATCACGCCGCGCGACAAGTATCTCTGGGGATACATGTACGGGCTGGCGCGCGAGTATATGATCCCCTACCTCGAATCGAAGGGGGTGGCGATCCGCGGTGCGTCGATCGTGGAGATAGGGTGCGCCGAGGGGGGGAACCTCTGCGCGATGGCCGAGTATGGCGCCCGCGAGCTGGCCGGCACCGATATCGCCGAGGAGCGGCTCGAGAAGGCTGATGAGATCGCGCGGCTGCTCGGGCTGTCGATCACCTTCAGCCCGCACGATATCATCGGGGAGCCCCCCCCCGCCGAGTGGCGGGAGCATTTCGACGTGGCGTTCCTCCGCGACGTGATCGAGCATCTCGACGACGCGACGATCGCCCTGCAGAATATCCGCCGCATCCTGAAGCCCGGCGGGGCGCTCTATGTCACCTTCCCCCCGTACTATTCGCCGTTCGGCGGCCACCAGCATCTGCTGGGAAATACGGCCGGGAAGTTCCCGTTTATGCACCTGCTGCCGGAAGCGATCTTCAATCCGCTGATCAGGTCGGGCATCGAGCGCAACCGGATCGAGGTCGAGCGGCTCCGCAAGATCAGGATGACCACCAGCAAGTTCCATCGCGCCGCGCGCGAGGCGGGCTTTACGATGACCGACGAGAAGCTCTACTTCATCCGCCCGGTGTTCAAGATGAAGTTCGGGCTTCCCCCGATCGCCGCCAACATCGTCAGACCCATCCCCGGCCTCCGCGACGTTGTGGCGCTTGAGGCGGGCTATATCCTGAAAAACGGCTAGACCCGACGGAACAGCCAGACGATCTCATTATTTCGAATAGAGCATGTTCGCCAGCGAAACCCCCAACGGAATCAAGAAGCGCTTCGAATACATGACGGCGGTTCTGGAGCGCTATCACCCGGCGGCAGTCCTCGACTTCGGCTGCGGCACCGGCACGAACCTCACCATCCCGCTCGCCGATGCGTTCCCGGCGATCAGGTTCGTCGGCGTCGACAACGACGCGACCACCATCGACTATGCCAACAGCATCAATACCTCGCCGAACCTCCTGTTCGGTCTGATCGAGGAGGCGGGCAAGCATGGCCCCTACGATATGATCATCGCCTCCGAAGTGATCGAGCATGTCGATGAGCCGGGGGAGCTTCTGGTGTTTCTGCGGGGCCTTCTGACGCCGAAAGGAAAGCTCGTGCTGACGATGCCGAACGGCTACGGACCGTTCGAGATGACTGCATTCGCCGAGACGCTCCTTCATTACGTCGGCATCCACGCGCTGGCCTACAAGGTCGCGGGGCTGCTGCTCGGCAAGAACAGCCGCTTCAGCCGTCCCACCACCGCCGATACGCTGGCGGTGAGCCCGCATGTGAACTTCTTCTCCTACAGCCGGATCAAGGGGCTTATCACCGGATCGAACTTCGATATCCTCGAGTACCGGCCCCGCACCTTCGTCTGCGGCCTGGGCTTCCACCAGCTTCTGTTCACCGAGTCGGCGCGGCTGTGGAACGCGCGCGTGGCCGACTCGCTGCCGGCACAGATCAACAGCGGATGGATGTTCGTCGCCGAGAAGAATCCGAAGGGGGATGCCGCGCCGCTTCCCTACCGTCGCGGAATCTATGAGCGTGTACGGAAGTATCTCAACGCAAAACGCTGGGGCGTGCTCTAGCCCCCAGACTTCCTGCACGGCCCCGGCCATCGGCACCGGAAATTCACTCGACAGTCAAAGGATTTTATCCCATATTCTCCTTCGGTCGGTCGCGCGTCCCCCCCTTTTGACGCGAGATACCATCAGCGACGGGCCCGGCACCGGAGCCTCCGTTTTTCACTCTCGCCTCAACGCCATGAGAATCGCCATGAAACATCCATTCCCCTCTGCCCGCCGCGCCGGTCTGCTGCCGATGGTCGCCGCGCTTATGCTCCTGCTGTGCGGCCGCGCTGCGCTGCAGGCCCAGCCAAAGCCGGGGGACTCGAAGGGAACCGATTTCTGGGTGACGTTCATAACCAACGCCAGCACCCCTCCGTCGGATCTCCGTCTCTATCTGAGCTGCAACAAGCCGACCGTCGCGACGATCACCTACAGCGAAACCGACCAGACCGTCACGATTCCCCTGCCGGTGGCGAACAAGGCCATCGAGGTGAACATCAACGACATCTTTGGCGATAACGTCGAGCTCCGGAAGCCGATCTATGCGACGGAGGTCAGCAGCAAATCGCTCCATGTCACCGCCGACGCCGAGATCAGCCTGTACGGCTGCAACGTCAGGCAATACTCGGCCGATGCGTTCATGGCGCTGCCGACCGATGTGCTGGGGGAGGGCTATATCGTCCTGGCGTATCCCAACATCGCCACCAACACGAGCGCCTTCAACACGCCGTCGGAGTTCGCGGTGATCGCCACCGAGGATGGAACCCGGGTGACCATCACCCCGAAGATCCGCCTGGAGCGGCACAACACCCTTGCCCCGTTTACCGTCACGCTCAACCGCGGCCAGGTTTACTTCGCGCAGGCGCGCTCGGGGCTCGAGGAGCCGCAGGATGTAAGCGGGACGGAGATCGCATCGAACAAGCCGGTGGCGGTGTTCGGCGGCGTCGAGCGGACCGCCGTTCCCTACACCCTCAGCGACTATCGCGACCATCTCTGCGAACAGATACCGCCGATCGATGCATGGGGAAAGCGCGCCATCATCACCCCCCACTACGCCATCACGCCGAAGAGCCCGTTCACATCGGTGGTGCGGGTGCTGGCCGCGTTCGACCAGACCAGCTGGACGCTCGACGGCGTGGCGCAGCCACCGCTGGGGCAGGGGGAAACGGCCGAGATCACGCTCACCAGAGCGATGTCGATCGTGGCCGACAATCCGATCCTCGTCGCCCAGTATGAGCACTCGGCCGGCCTGACGCCCCCCCCCGGAGAGGATTTCGAGTTCGGCGATCCCTTTATGATGCTGATCCCTCCCCCGGAGCAGTTCGATACCGCTTATGCGTTCCAGAGCATCGACCATTCCGAGTTCAAGGCCCATTTCATCAATGTGGTGATCCCCACCAACGCGGTGGGGAGCATCACGCTGGATAATGGGGCGATGCCGGCCGCGTTCGCGCCGGTCCCCGGCACCAATTTCAGCTGGGCACAGATCAGGGTCGGCGCCGGAGCCCACTATATCCGCGCCGACTCCGCCTTCGGGCTCTATGCCTACGGATATGGGCGGGCGAACTCCTACGGCTATCCGGGTGGGATGCTCTTCCGCAGCCTTGTCAGCGATTTCCAGTCCCCCGAGATCGAAAGCACGATCTTCTGCGCCGCCGTCGAGGGGATCATTCGCGAGAGCCGGCTCAAGGATACCGGGATCCAATCGATGATGGCGACCGGCGAATCGGTCAATGTGACGGTCACGATCCCGCCGTTCGAACAGGGGGCCGACTCGGTCCCCTACCGCGCCGATCTGGTCGATCCCTATCAGGACGGGATCGCCGTGATCTGGGCAATCGATTCGATGGGCAATGTGGCGATAGCGCGGGATTCGGTTCCGGGCTTCACGATCCGGACCACGGGGATGACCGGCAACGAGCCGCTGCTCGACGACACGCTGCTGATATTCAACAACGGCAGATACTGCAGGGTGTTCGAGCTCGAGAACTACGGACGCCATCCCCATACGATCGACAGCGTCTGGACCACCTCGGACCGCGGGGGGAATATCACGCTCGACAGGCCTCTGCCGCTGACCCTCCTCCCCGGAGCGAAGCAGCGGATCACCGTCTGCGCCAACGGCTGGCCCGATTCGCTGGGCGAGATCGAGCTGTTCATCGCCGAGGATTGCGCCAGCCGCCATGTGGCGAGGCTGCCGGTGGCCGTCATCATCGACACGCTCCCGGCCGGACCACAGCTCGTGTCGGAGCCATGCGGCGACGCGATAACCATCGTCTATACCGACGCTCCGCGGCGCTCCTCCGGGATCGCCAGCTTCACCATCGATACGCTGGTCAATGCCGACGCGGTCTATGCGCCGACCGAGGAATCCTTCCCCGTCGATCGCGTGGAGTTGCAGCTCAGCCGCCGCGACCCGCGCCAGGATATGATCTACCAGGTGACAGTCGTTGATGCGGTCGGCAACCGGACGGTCAGGCGGGATACGATCGGCGGGTTCACCCTGACGGTGCTCCGCGCCCCCGGCGACACGATCGACGGACGATCCTTCGGCGAGATTCTTCTGCACGCCAGCGCGATCTGCGACAGCGTCACGCTCCATAACTACGGGGAGCGGCCGCTCGCGTTGACGAACGCCAGGATGCTCCGCAACACGAACTACAGCATCCCGCCGACGCAGTTCCCGATGGTCATACAGCCGGGGGACAGCCATCGCGTGCAGATATGCTACACGGCGCGGGATCTCGGCCCCGACCTCGATACGCTGGTCATGGTCGATGGCTGCGGGCACGTCGAGAATCTGGCGATGAAGTCGGTGGTGGTCCCGTACGACGCCAGCGGACGCGACTACTGCAACAACGCGCTGAACATCAGCCTGCTGGCACCGGCCAAGCGGACGTTCCTGCAGACTCCCGTGCCGAACCCGGTATCGGGAGGGGCGGCATCGGTCGATCTGGGGCTGGCGCGCGACGCGAGCGTCACGCTGGAGCTTATCGACGCGCGCGGAATGCTGGCGCGGCAGATCCTTCGGAACGTCGATCTGGGCGCGGGGATCAGCAGAGTGGGGTTCGATGTGTCGGGGCTGCAGAGCGGCGCCTACTTCTGCAGGCTGCGGACGGCCGATGGCGAGATGCTTGTGGAGAAGCTGGTGATCGCCCCCTGATCGTTCGGATAGCACCCACCCGGTATCCTCTCCGTGCGCGGCGAGGGTATCGGGGGTGCGCGCGGCGGGAGCTACGTCCCGGCGGCTGGCTCCCTGACGAGCGCGGCAACAAGACGCTGCATCACATCGTCGAGCGGCTCGTCGGGCTCGATATAGATGAACTTCCCGAAGGCGCGATGCTGATGCAGGTAGCTGGCGATGATCTTGATCTCGTCGATCTCCTCGCGCCGGCAATGCGCCGGGGCGGTGGCGCCATCGCAGTAATACTTTTCGATCAGCTTCCGGAGCTTGATCTCGGGGGTGCGCGACCCCACCACCACCTGCGCGGCCAGACGGCCGAAGCGCACAAGGAAGATCTCCCGCTTCCCCTGCTCCGCTGCCGGCAGCACGATCAGCACATTGTTGCTGTTGATCGACTCGGCGATCCTCTCCTCCCGTTTGAAGATCCTTCGCAGCTCGGCGATCCTGTTGCGCAGCGCGGCCGCGTCCTCGAACTCGAGCGCCTCGGCGTGCCGCATCATCTTCTGCTCCAGAATACCGATGATGCCGCTGTCGGCGCCCGAAAGAAATCCCCGCACCCGCTCGACCTCGACGGCATACTCCAGGCGGCTCTGCAGGCCGGCGCATGGTGCGCCGCAGCGATGGATCTGGTGGTAGATGCAGGGGGCGAAGCCGGCATCCGGCTCGATCGGCCCGGCGCACTCGCGCAGACCGAACGCCTGGTTGATCGTCTCGATCATCGCCTCGACGGCGTTGCGGTTGCGGAACGGACCGAAATACTCGGCGCCGTCCGGCTCGATCTCCAGCGCGAAGTCGACGCGCGGAAAGGGCTGGTCGGTATCGATCTTCAGGAACGCATAGCGGCGATAGCGCTTCTGCAGCGTGTTGTACTTCGGCTGGTGCTCCTTGATCAGCCGCGACTCCCGCACCAGCGCCCCCAGCTCCGAGCCGGTCTGCTCCACCTCGATCTTCCTGACGCGGCGGACCATCTCGCGGATCTTGGACGTATGGGCCGCGCCGTGCGCAAAGTAGCTTCTGACGCGATCGCGCAGGCTCTTCGCCTTGCCGATATAGAGCACCTCGCCGCGCGTGTCAAGCATCCTGTAGACGCCGGGGGCCGAGGGGAGCGCCGCCAGTGTCGGCTCGAGCGCCTTGATATGCTTGGGCTGCTCCTTGAAGCTCCCCATCGTCCTGTACTGCAGCGACAGAAGATCATCGACCGTTTCGCACTCGAACTCATCCTGCAGGATGTCGATGATCTGGATCAGCGCGTGGGCGGTGGCGGTGGCATCGCCGAGGGCGCTGTGGCGTCCCGGCACCTTGATGCCGAGGTAGGCGGCCAGATGCTGCAGCGCCCAGCTCCGCTGCGGGGGAAGCACCCGCCGCGCCAGCCGCGCCGTGCAGAGCTTGGGATGCTCGAGCGCGCGGACGCCATGGCGCCGGAAGGAGCTTTGAAGGAAATTGAAATCGAACGCCACGTTGTGGGCAACGAACACCGCGTCGTCCGGTATCCAGCTTCGGATCTCCGGCAGGATCTGCTCCCCCTTCGGGGCGGCGAACGCCATCGCGTTGGTGATGCCGGTCAGCTGCTGGATGCTGGCGGGGATGAACTGCTCGGGGTTGACCAGCGTCCGGTGCTCCCCGACGATCTCCCCCCCCCGCACCAGTACGCAGGCGACCTCGGTGATCCTGTGCTTCTCTGGCGAAAACCCGGTGGTCTCGATATCGGTCACGACGAACGTGACATCGGCTAGTAATCGCATTGGGATCTATCGGATAGTAACATGCGCGCGCGCGGATTCCCCCGGCCGCTAAGATAACCATGACGATCGTTGCGCGCGCAGGGTGCATCTCCCCGCGTCATGCCCCGATACGGCTTCCGGGGGATGGAAGCTGCCATTGCGCGCGAAAGAGATTGCGTCAGTTTGCACCGGAGTCGATATCTTTGAACGACTTTATCCTGATGACAGCTCCCGCACGACTGTTCTCTTTTTCAACAAAATCATCGGAGTTGAACGGCCTATGAAACGCAGCCTACTGGCGCTTATCCCCATCATCTCGCTGGCGACTGCCATCGGTGGGTGCAATGGAAAGAAGGCGGATATCGCCGCTGTAACAAGCTATGCAGACTACACCGACGAGATCCTGAAATTCTCGGTCCGCTATCCATCCAACTGGTCGAAGGGAATCCAGGCCGGATCGCAGGCTGTCTTCTACTCGAGCCAGGCGGTGGCCGAATCGTTCAGCAACTTCGATCCGGTCGGCGATGCCGTCAAGATCGATGTGCACGCGATGGTCGGCGGACAGGAGGCGATGGACAAGTCGGTGGCGGAGCTGAAGGAGACGTTCACCGATCCGCAGGTGATCAAGAGCACCGAGCAGGCCACGCTCAACGGCAACCCGGCCACCAAGATCAGCTACGGCTTCGATGTGAAGGATACGAAGTTCACCGCCGAACGCTGGTATGTTGTGAAGGATGGCGCGGTCACCTATCTGGAGACGGCGGCGTTCGGCGATTACGCGAGCTACGCGGCGATCTTCGACAGCGCGCGCGCGGGCTTCAAGCCGGCGATGGTGGCGGCACGTCCGGCACCGACCGATACGGCCGGAGGGTCCACGGCGGTGACCGATACACAGGTCGTCGAGATCCCGGCGCCGGAGATGCAGAGCTACTCCAACCCGAACTTCACGATCAGCCATCCGGCCAACTTCTCCCCCAGCACCCGCGGCGGCAAGAAGGTCGCGTCGGTGGCGTTCATCGGCCAGCGGATGGATTCCTACTATCAGGTCGATGTCGATAATGCCCCGGCGGGAACCTCGCTCGACGATATCGCCAACGCCAGCAAGAAGGCATTCGGCGGACGGGCCGGAACCAAGACCACCGTCGGCGGACAGCCGGCGTACGTCTTCAGCTACAGCGGCGCCAAGGATGTGACGAGCCGCGTCTATATCATGCTGGCCGGCAACAAGGTCTATCAGATCACCGTCAACTGGTACACGCCGCAGGCCGCGAACTACCAGCCGGCGTTCGAGAAGGCTATCGCCACGTTCAAGGCGAAGTAAACGCGCACCGCGCATATCGCGACGCATCGGGCGGCCTCCGGGGATATATCTCCGGGGGCCGCTTCCGTTCCGGGCCAGAGCCAAGGCGGCACCATACACGAATGGGATCATACCGTCGGCCGGTACGATCCCATCATTATGCTCCAGATACGATCGGCCGCGCGGGCTTATCCTCCGGTGCGCCAGAGCTCGATCGCCTTCTGGATATCGTGCGCGAGGATGATCCCGGTATCGACCCTGGCGGCGAAATCGGTGGGCTGCCCGCGGTTGCTGTAGACGGGCGAGAGCACCTCGTAGCTGCGGATGATGATCCCCGCGATCTGCAGGGCGTTGGTCTCCACATTGCGGAACGCCACCGGGCCGCCGGCGAAGCCGGGGTTGTAGATCCCATCGATGAAGAACCGGTTGTACTCCCCCGGCGAGACCTGCGAGAGCACTCCCTTCTTGACGAACGGGAGGGGGAGGTCGAACGAATGGTTGATCTCCTCGACAAACCCATACGGATAGCCGAGGAAGTATATATCCTGCCCGAGCACGATCCCGCCAAGCCCGATCCGTATCGGGCCGAGCCGGGGAAGCTCGACGGGGATGCTCAGGATGGCGATCCCCATCTCCGCCTGGTCGGCCCAGACGACCGACGCCGGAAGGCTCTTCCAGAGACCGCCGTGAAAGACGTCGATCCGGCCGGAGTCCCCCAGCCCATCAACGACAAGGCTGGAGGTGACGAAAAAATCGCCGTCGGGCATCTCGATCCTGTAGGCGATCCCCTGCTGGAGGCCATGCCGGATGGCGAGCACACGGCTATATACTTCGCTTGTGACCATAACTACTTCTGCTGCAATCGATGGAAAGGATTATCAAACCGGTAATATAACGGGGTTTGGGATCACCCGGTGGAAGTTTGTTCGCCCGGCCCCCAATCCCCCGGAGCTCGCTCGTACCATAAGCGGCGGATGTGGCGATCCGGCGGGTAGCGTCTCAGTATGCCAGCATGTTGGGCCTAAGTTCAACTCCGGCCCAGCCTCTCAGCGCTCGACGATCAAACGACACTACCCGGCAGCGACGAGCCTTGCTCATCGGAACGATTTGAACTACATTTCGTCATCGGTCCGGCATCGTGGAGATATCATATCTCCCCATCACCATCACCATCAACACCACACGGCCATGAGAAACTACCTTCATCGCCTCGGAAACGATCTGCTCCATGTCATCGCCCCGGCGCTCTGTCCCGCCTGCGATGCCCCCCTGACGCAGTCGGAGCGGAGCTACTGCAACGCATGCCGCGCATCGCTCGAGCCGGCCCCCTTCCCCCGCGAGATCTATGTGGAGATCGCCGGCTATTTCCCCGGCGACGAGCTGGCGCTTGCCGCCATCGGATCGCTCTATGCATTCGAGCCGCGCGGGCCGGTCCAGCGGCTGGTGCATGCGCTGAAGTATCGCGGGTGCTACGAGGTGGGGATCGAAATGGGACGCGAGCTCGGGCGCGCGCTGACGATGTTCAGAGAGTTCGAGAGCTTCGATATCGTCGTGCCGGTCCCGCTGCATACGGCCCGGCGACGCGAGCGGGGCTACAACCAGGCCGAGGCGATAGCGCGCGGCATCGCGGGCACCCGCAGCGGCGTCGCGGTCGAGCAGGCACTGACGCGGCGGCAGCATACGGTCAGCCAGACGACGCTGGGCGCGGAGTCCAGACGGAACAATATGCTCCGGGCGTTCGCCGCGGCCGGGGATCATGTGCGCGGCCTCACCGTGCTCCTCTGCGATGACGTCTGCACCACCGGGGCCACCCTCAACGCATGCGCCGAGCGTCTTCTGGCGTGCGGCGCCCGCAAGGTCCTTGCCGCCACCATCGCGAAGGATCTGCCGGGGAGCCAGCAGCCCGATCTCGACGCGATGCTCGGCGCCGCGTGGGGATAGAGAACCATAGAGAACCAGCGTATGGCCCGCGCGGCAATAGAACGGATGCACGCCCCTCTTCCCTCTGTACTATTTTTGCCGGATGGTGCGGGAAGCCCGCGCGAGGTCGCCGCGCGTATCGTATACTAGATCCCGACGGCATCGCGCCGGATGGGCCGGCCGTTGCCCGCACCCAGAGAACACAGCACGGGGAGAGTCTTGAACCATTCCATTCTCACATCGACGGCAATGCGCGAGGCGGACCGCCGGGCGATCGAGGAGATCGGCATCCCCGGCCTGGTGCTGATGGAGAACGCCGCGCGCGGGGCATGCGATGTTCTTGCCGCGCATATGGGGTCGCTCCCGGGACGACGCATCGCCGTAATCTGCGGCAAGGGGAACAACGGCGGCGATGGGCTGGGGCTGGCGCGCCACGCGATCATCGCGGGGGCCACGGTGACCTGCGCACTGCTCGCTCCTCCCGATGAACTCTCCGCCGATGCGCGCGCCCAGCACGATATGGTGGCGGCCTTCGCCCCCGACGCCCTGATCCCGTGGGAAGCGTTCGACCGGGATGGCGCCTACGATGCGGTTGTCGACGCGATGCTCGGCACCGGCTCGCGCGGCGCCCCGCGCGGGATCTATCGCGAGGCCATCGGCTGGTGCAACAGCCACGGCGGCATCAGGCTCGCCATCGATATCGCGAGCGGGATCGACGCCGATACGGGACGTGCCGCCGGGGATGCGTTCATCGCCGCTGCCACCGCCACGATGGCGGCGCTGAAGCCGGGACTGCTGCTGAACGAGGGGCGTGAGAAAAGCGGCGCGATCACGGTGGTGGAGATAGGCGCTCCCCCAACCCTCTACGAGAGCTCCCCGATCGAGCTGCTCGACGCCGCGCGGGCCGTGGCGGGGATCGCGGCGGTCGATGACGGACGGAACAAATACGATCGCGGAAAGGTGCTGGTGGCGGCCGGATCGCGGGGCATGAGCGGCGCGGCGGTGATGGCGGCCGAGGCATCCCTTCGCGCGGGCGCCGGTCTGACGGTGCTGGCGCTCCCGGAAAGCGTCGCGGGGGCTCTTCCGCAACGGATCGCCCCGGAAATCATGACGCTGGCGCTCCCCTCCGGGGAGGATGGCGCGTTCGCGGCCGATGCGTTCGCATCGATCATCGAGGCATCAGAATCGTACGGGGCGATAGCGATCGGCCCCGGGCTCTCCCGCTCGGCCCCCGCCGCCGAGGCGGTCAGGGCGCTGGTACGGGGGGCGCGCGCGCCGATCGTGCTCGATGCCGATGGGCTGAACGCCTACGCTGGAGATCCCGCCGCCCTGCGCGATCGCGCGGGGAGCATCGTGATCACGCCGCACCACGGAGAGATGGCCCGCCTGCTCGGCGTGGAGCGCGAGGGCATCACCCATGATCCGCTCGGACACGCCGCGCAAGCCGCCGAACTGACCGGATGCATCGTGGTGCTGAAGGGCGCCCCGACGGTGGTGGCGCTCCCCGGTGGACGGCTGTTCATCAATGGTGCCGGCAACCCCGGCATGGCGACCGGCGGAACCGGCGATGTGCTCACCGGGACGATCGCATCGCTCTTGGCGCAGGGAACCGATCCGGAGGACTCGACCCTCGCGGCGGTCTATCTGCACAGCCTGGCCGGCGACCACGCGGCGGCGGCGGTCGGTCTCAGGTCGCTCGTCGCCACCGATATCATCGCACATCTCCCCAAGGCATACCGCACATTATTCCCTCAATGAACGCTTCACGACGCACCGGGTTCATCTCGTATCTGCTTCCGGCACTCCTGTACTGCGCGATCATCTTTCTGGTCAGCTCCCTCTCGGCTCCCCCGGCTCCGAGCTATCCGTTCGCCTGGGGGGATAAGGTAAACCATGCCGGAGCGTTCGCCATCATGATGGCGCTGGTCTTCCGGGGAATTCGCTGGCTGCTGCCGGAGCGCTCGACGCGCGTCCAGCTCATCCTTGCGCTCGCCTGCTGCATGCTCTACGGCGCCACCGACGAGATCCACCAGGCGTTCGTGCCGAACCGCCAGTGCGACATCTTCGACTGGATGGCCGATACCGTCGGCGCGCTTCTGGCAATGGGATGCATCGTCCCGGCGCTCCGCACCAGGTGGGGACGGATCTTCTTCGGACCCGCTCCCGGCACGCCACCGGCCGGTGAGCGATAAGGCGTGCAGGTCTCAGATCGATTGTCGAGTGCTGATGGCGCGGGCCGGAGTTGAGCTCCGGCCCGGCATTCCGCCACACTGAGACACTGCCATGGGGCGTGCCCTAACTCCCCGACGACCTTATCTCTTGCCGGAAGACCATTCCGCACGTATGTTGAGGTCACGATGAATCGACCTTCCCTCTTTTCCGGCCGCTCGATCGCCGGCATGATCGCGGCCGCGATCCTCCTTCCTCTGCACGCGCAGGCACAGCCATCGCCGAGGCCGCCCACCGGCGTGCTCGCCATCGATATCCGGACAGCACTGGCGGAGGATACCGTCGCGGCCCGGCATACGCTGCGACTTCTTGCAAGCCCGGACCAGAGCGGCTCCAAATCGATCTGGCTGGCCGGCGGCCTCTCGGCGGTTCTTCCCGGCGCGGGACAGTTCTATGCCGATGCCCCGCTCTGGCGCACGCTCCTGTACAGCACGCTCGAGGTGGCAAGCTGGACGGCCTATGTGGTCTACAACAACAAGGGAGACCGCGCGGTCGAGGACTTCCAGAACTACGCCGATGCACACTGGGATATCACCCGCTACATTTCCTGGATCGCGGAGAATTATCAGAACTGGGCCGATGGCGATGTAAACAAGAAGGCGGCCTCGGAGGCGCTCGCGGCGATCTATCACTCGAACGATCCATCGACCCCCGGATGGCAGCGGGTGGATATCGAACAGCTTCACAAGCTGGAGAACGCCGTCACCGGAGGATTCTCCCATACGCTTCCTCCCCACGGCGACCAGCAGTATTACGAGCAGATCGGCAAGTACGTCCAGTACCGCGCCGGATGGGATGACCATCTGCGCGAGGGGGATACGCTGATCTACAACCCGTCGCGCGTCAGCGATCGCAATCAGGAATATACCGAGGACCGGCGCCAGGCCAACGAGCTACTGGGCTACGCGGAGATGGCCGTCGGCGTGGTGATCATCAACCATATCGTCAGCATGATCGACGCGGCCTTCGCCGCGCGCAGCCATAATATCTCGCTGCAGGCGAAGCTGCTGCGCGGTGAGATAGCTCCCGATGGCGTCCGGCGTCCGGCTGTGGGAATGGAGATGCGGGTGGGATTCTGAGGATGAAGCGTGTCCGGCATTCGCGATGATCCGAGCGATACGCCATCACGCGGAGGCCGTTGCCATCGCGGCAATGGATAGGAATAAATGTCCGGCTCGGCGAAAAAATATTTCCCGAACCACCCTGCATCCACCATCGCTCTTCTATGGGCTCGGTTCGATTGACGACAACAGAACTTCGCACCGGATGGTCCAGAAACCGAACGCCTGCGAAGCAGATAATCACCGCAGGTATTACCCAACGGCTTTCTCCACTTCGCAGGCCCCTAGCTGTTCGGTCGTGTTATATTTCGATCGCTGCCATCAGGATCGAACAGTAAAAATAAAAATCGCACCGATTATCGCCACAGCTTCATCCTCGAACAAACATACGATATCCGGCGCCCCAGGGGGAGTACATCTTTGTGTACCCCATGCAGCCATATATTACACCATCCATCTACAACAATACATTTAACCAGTTGCATTCTCCCGCGATAAAATAGTGATATTGACATCATTTCCGATGGGATTAATTCGCAACAGCGGTCTGCGCTCATCTTTTTTATTCGATCGATATATTTTTCTGAATTATATATATCGTCACCGATGGCGACAGATCCGGCGCTACAGATGAATAATGAGGACGGAACGGACGATCGATTTTACGTCATATGACGACATCGCCATGGCAGCGTTCCGGCCGGTAACGAACAAGCCCCGGCGATATATATCACCAGGGCTTTGACGGGATGGAATGCCATCGAAAAAAATTACTGGCGGCGCGGCGGCCGCAATATCACTCGTAGAGGAGATAATCCTCCCGCAGAGCGATGAACGCGCGCAGCCCCGGACCCCATTCGTTCAGGATCGTCTGATAGCTCTCCCCCCCGAGAATCTGTTTGCGGATGCGATCGCTCCCACAGACTTTATCGAACATTTTCCACCGCTCATCGGTCACCGGCGCAAAGATATTCCGCTCGCGGTAGTCATCGCGCAACGTTGTCATCAGTGCGATCGTCGCGCTGAACGGAGCCGCTCCCTCGGCGACGCGTATCAGCTGCACTCCCTGGCAGACGCTCCCGCTCGACATCGCATAGAAGGGTTTATAGGCGGTGCGCCGGAAATAGATTCCCGGAATGCCCAGCCCGTTGAGCCGCCCGGCAAAGCCGTCACCGTCGATCCACGGCGCCCCCACAAGCTCGAACGGCAGCGTATAGCCGATGCCGATGTTGATCACCCCGATCTCCCCCAGCGCCCCGGTCGCCGCGTTGGCGAACGCGGATTCCGGCGTGGGGACATGCGGCGAGGTCGGTATCCATGTCAGCCCCGTCTCCCGCCAGCTCATCGAGCGGCGCCATCCCTTCATTCTGACCACATGGAGATCGCAGCGGCGGCGCCCTTCGAGCCATCCCTCGGCGTTCGCCATCGTCGCCAGCTCCCCGGCCGTCAGACCATACACATACGGAACCGGCGCGATGCCGACGAAGGAGCGATAGGCGGTGTCGAGCACGGGCCCGTCGATCACATCCCCCCCGATGGGGTTGGGACGATCGAGTACCACCAGGGGAATGCCCGCATCAGCGCACCCCTCCATCACCTTCAGCATCGTCGAGATGAACGTGTAGCTTCTGACGCCGATATCCTGGATGTCGTAGACCATCACATCGATATCGCGCAGCATCGCCGGGGTCGGCTTCCGGGTGGCGCCGTACAGAGAATAGACCGGCAGGCCGGTGCGGCGATCGACCTGATTATCGACCGACTCGCCGGCGCCGGCGGAGGCATCGATTCCATGCTCGGGGGCGAAGAGCGCCGTCAGACGGCACTCCCGGCTGTTCATGAACGCCTCGATCGTGGTCTGGCGGATATCGCGGCGCACCGACGTTTGATTGACCACGAGCCCGACACGCTTCCCCTGCAGACCGGAGAAATCATCCTCCACCAGCACGTCGATGCCGGGAAGCACCTGCGAGCGGAGCGCGACGCCGGGCCCGAGCAGCGTCACACAGAGAAGCAGCGCCACGGCTGCGGCGCGGGCCAGACGATGGTTACCGATCTCCATTACTCTCCATCGATGAATTCAAAAATATACTCGCTCTCCAGCAGCGACTCGCAGAGCCCATCGGGGGAATGCAGCCGGAGCTCGTCGGCACTCATCCCCCCCGTGGCGACCGCGAGCGCCCGTATTCCCCAGGCCCGCGCACATGCTATATCGCGATGCGAGTCGCCGATGATCATGGTGCGCTCGTAGCTGAAGCGCTCATCCCCTAGCCCGTTGGCCCGCCCCAGCGCTATCGGCGGGAGATCCTCGCGGCGCACTGCATCGGAGCCGAACGAGCCGAAGGGGAAGTAGCGGTTCAGATCATGCGGGGCGAGCTTCATCCGCGCGGCCCGCTCCAGATTGCCCGTCAGCAGACCGAGCGCGACCCCCTCGGTGTTCGACAGCCGCTCCAGCAGGTCCCCCACGCCGGGAAGAAGCTCCACCGTCTCGCTGCTCAGATGCCGCTCCCAGTGTGCCAGCAGCACATCGGTCATCGGCTCGACATTGGCGAGCGCTGCATCCCCGGCGCAGCCGACGATCTGGCAGAGCTCGAGCATGATCTGCCGGTCGGTTTTCCCATGCAGCTCCACCTCCCCGAGATCATCATGATGATCGAGCACGGTGGCAAGAACCTGACGGATGGCGTTGCGGGTGACCTCGGAGCGGACATTGACCAGCGTGCCGTCGATATCGAAGAGAATAAGCTTCATCAAACCGGGGATTTACGATCTTTGTAGAAGAATGTCGCGGGGCGGAGCGACGCCCGTGGAGCACGGGTTCCGCCGCGACGGGTTTCCGTCAACAGCGTTCACACGATTCCCAACCACATGGTTACTTGCATATCAGAAGGCGCCGGAGCCCGGCACGCCATGATCATCTTGCTGCTGTCGATCGCCGCACTGCTGCTTCCGGCCTGCAACCGGGAGCGCCCGGAGCAGACGCCGGAGCCATCGACTCCCGACACCGCCGCCGCGACGGGGCCCGATACGATCACGACGCCGGCTCCGCCCGATACTCCGGTAACAACCGGCGCGCCAGCCCCCGTTCCCTCCGGCCAGATGCCGGTGACCGGGACGGGTCCGGCGCAGGGATGGAAGCGCGCGGAGCTTCTCGACGGCGTGCAGCAGTTCATCACCGCCATCGACTCGGGAGATCAGGCGAAGTTCTGGAGCTCGCTGTCGCGGCGGAGCATGGGATGGATCGACAAGGGGGAGCTCGGCCCGAAGCAGGAGATATGGACCGCGGCGCGGGAGACGCTTGGGGATATCAAAAGCCGGCGGATCACCGTCCTGGGGGGAACCGCCGACAGCGTGGCGCTGCAGATCGACGGGATGCGGATGATCGACGGGGCCCGGCAGAGCGATCCCGTCATCATCGAGCTTCTCCGGGAGGAGGGGGAGTGGAAAGTGATGTATCCGGGACTGCTCTATCCGCAACACCATCTGCTGAAGTGATCCGAACCGCGCCGGACGGGCATGGCGGCGGGGAGCACGACGGCTCCCCGCGATGCGCGATCAGACGTTGAACCGGAAGAACATCACATCGCCATCCTGCACGATGTACTCCTTCCCCTCGACCCTGTACAGCCCCGCCTCCTTGACGGCCTGCTCGCTGCCGAGGCGATGAAGATCGGCGTAGCTCTGGACCTCGGCGCGGATGAATCCCTTCTCGAAATCGGAGTGGATCACCCCCGCCGCCTGCGGAGCGGTCGACCGCTTGAGCACGGTCCAGGCGCGGCACTCCTTCTCCCCCGCCGTGAAGTAGGTGATCAGACCGAGCAGATTGTAGCCGGAGCGGATGATCGCGTTGAGCCCCGGCTCCTTCAGCCCGAGCGACTCCAGGAACTCGGCGCGCTCGGCCTCATCCAGCTCGGCGATCTCCGACTCGATCTTCGCGCAGACCGGCACCACCTCGAACCCGCGCCTGGCGGCGAACTCCTTGACGCGATCGATATGGGGGCTCCCGTTGATCAGCCCGTCCTCGTCGGTGTTGGCGATATACATCACCTTCTTGTCGGTGAGCAGATGGAACTCGCTGATGATCCGCCCCTCCTCCTCGGTCCGCTCGAAGGTGATCGCCAGGTTGCCGGTACCGGCCGAGAGATGATCGCGCAGACGCTCGGCGATCGCGATCTCCTCCTTCGCCTCCCGGTCGTTGGCCTTGGCGCGGCGCGCGGCCCCCTCGATCCTCTTCTCCACCGACTCGATGTCGCGCAGAATCAGCTCGGTCTCGATCGTCTCGATATCGCGGATCGGATCGATGCTCCCCTCCACATGCACCACGTTCTCCTCCTCGAAGCAACGCACCACATGGGCGATGGCGTCGACGGTTCTGATATGGCCGAGGAACTGGTTGCCGAGCCCCTCACCCTTGGAGGCGCCCCGGACAAGGCCGGCGATATCGACGAACTCGATGGTGGTCGGGATCTCCTTCCGCGTATTGAAGACTTTCGACAGCCAGTGCAGACGCTCGTCCGGCACCCCCACCACGCCGGTGTTCGGCTCGATGGTGCAGAAGGGATAATTCTCGGCCGGGATTCCGGCGGCGGTAATGGCATTGAACAGCGTCGACTTGCCGACATTGGGCAGACCGACGATTCCACAGGCAAAACCCATAATTCGCGTAGTTATCTGGTTAATAAAGGATCGCGTCTTGATATCGTAAAACTGCCCGCGCTCGGGCGCTTCCGCCTTCTTCGGCCCACGACATTCCATCAAGCTACAGAACCTGACAGTTCCCAACGTTTACAAGGTGTGTGGCGCGCGGCCACACCGAACACATCATATCGCAATACGATATAGCTGTATGCCGCGTCAGCCGCGCAGGGGCTCCACCGGAGCTGCGACGACGACCGTGAAGCGCTCGAGCCAGGAAGGGGCGAACGCCTCCGGAAGCTCCACGGGCTCCGGCAGAAGCAGACAGAACTCGGGCGCCGGCCCCAGCACCATCTGTCGCTCCCAGAGCTCGATTCCCCCCCCTGCATCGATCTCCCCGATGATCCGGTAGATCTCCCGGTAGCTCATCCCGGCGGGCTTGCCGAACCATCCGGCGAAGCGCAGGGACGCCCCCTGACCGGCTCCCACCCGCAGACGATAGAGCCCGCCGTGCCCCCCTTCGGCGGCGCGCGCCACCAGGGTGTGCGGCGCCAGGCAGGCCCCCGAGACGGCCGCCTCGTTGAGTGTATCGAGCGACGCCGAGCCATCGAGGCAATACCAGTCCTCGTATGTGACTCTCGCCGGGGGAAGCCATGAAGCCCCCTCCTGCCGGATCACCATCGATCCATGCAGTCCCGCCGGAGGGTGCAGCGAGAGCGTCCGATGGAAGTCGGCGAGCATCGATTCGTAGTTCCCGGAATCGATATGCCCAAGCGGCCAGTGCCAGAATATATAGGCGAGCATACGGCTGTCTCCAGTGTGTAACGGTTTGCATGAGCGTATCCCCAACAGCGCGTCGTATCCCGGCTACCAGCCGCGCGCCGCGCGCAGCCCCGTGATCTGCGCCACATGGTTGGAGCCATGCGCCCCATAGGTCGCCAGGAGGCCATCGAGCCGCATCTCGCCGTTCTCCGGGTGCCAGGCGGTCCTTCCCCACGCATCGGCGGGGATCGCCCGCAGCAGCGCCCCCCACCGTGCATGCAGCCCGCGCAGCAGCTGCAGCGATGGGGAAACCGGCATCGCGGAGTCGGGGAGCACAGCCCACGCATCCTGATCGTACGGCTTCAGCGTCGGATGCTCCTCGGCCAGAATGAGCTTCATCCTGATGACCGCGTTCATGTGGGAATCGGCCAGATGATGCACCACCTGCCGGGGTGTCCACCCACCATCGCGATAGGGGGTATCGAGCTGGTCATCGCCGAGACCATCGATCGCCGCCTCCAGCTCCCCGGGCAGCCGCTCGATGGCCGCGATGCACTCCTGACGCTCTTGTTCGGTAAGCATGAATTGGTTCCCATGAATGTTGATGAAGGAAATCTATCCGCGCGCTTCCAGCGCCCGTTTCAGCAGCATAAGCTGTCCGGCGTGATAGAGGCTGTGCTCGATCAGCCCATGCAGATGATTGTAGACCGATGACATCCCCTCGACGACGGCCCCGTCAAGCCGGGACTCATCGAGTCCGGCGACCGTCTCGGCGAGCAGCCGATGCTCCTCCTCCATCCCGCTTCGCGCGGCCTCCCATGCCTCCTGGCTCGCGTCGGTTACCGTCGGAAAGTTCTCCTCGTCGCTCAGCTCCGCCCGCTCCCCGCCGAGCCGCATCCGCACGGCCCCGGCCCAGGCGCCGATATGCAGCACAAGCTCCCAGATCGTATGGGCGCCGGGGATGGGGCGCGCGTATGCCTCCGGGGCGGAGACCTCCTGAAGGATCTCGCGGAGCGACGGCCCATGCCACGAATCCCCCTCCACGATCCGCCGCAGCCTCTGATGAATTCTCTCGATCTCGCTCATGACCATTGTCTCCATGAAATGCCGGCCGCGCCATCGCTCCGCCGGACGTTAGCTGATGCATATGCGCCGCCCCTCCCGCGGGCCCGGCGAAGGAGATCATACATCCGAGGGATCGCAGATCTCGCACCGCGTCTTGACGGGCCGGCGGACGAGCTCTCCCCGGCAGCTGCCGCAGGCGCGCTCCAGCTCCTCGGTACAGGACGGGCAGTAGGTACACTCGTAGCTGCAGATATACGCCTCGCTGTCGTCGGCGAGCGGGGCGTTGCACTGCTGACAGTTGCTTTTCATCTCGAGCGCCATGATCGTGTTCCTCCGGGAAACGGTATTCGGCGGGAGAATCGATTCCGGTCCCCCGCAACAGTGACTGCGACGGTCATCCGCGCTGCGTGATCACCGCGCCGGCCAGGGTCGCGATCCCTCCCACGACGAGCGCCGGGGTGATGCTCTCGCCGAGGATCACCGCGCCGAGGGCCAGCGTGACGATCGGGGCGAGGTTGTTGATCACCGACACGCGCGAGGCATCGGCGCGGGAGAGCGCCCAGTTCCAGAGGAAGTACCCCACGAACGATGTGATCACCGACAGATAGAGATATCCCATCCAGGCGGTGGCCGAGACGGCGCCCCAGTCGGTCCGGCTCCCGTCGATCAGGAGGATCGGCAGGTAGATGATCGTTCCGCTCAGGAACGCGCCGGTCTGCGTCTTCAGCGCGCCATGGCGCGCCACGAGCGTCTTGGAGGCGACCACGTACATGCTCCAGGAGATCACTGCGCCGAGGAGGAGGCAATCCCCCAGAACGAACTCGGGGGAGAAGGAGATGCCGCTGGTGATGATGATGAGCGCCACCCCGGCGAACGAGAGGGCGATGCCGGTGAGCTTCCGCCAGGTGATCAGCTCCGAGCGCTTCAGGCGGACCAACAGCAGCACCAGCACCGGCGTCAGCGCATAGATCAGACCGGAATGGCCGGCCGAGGCGAGATGGGTTCCGAGGATATAGAGGGGCTGGTTGATCGGCACGCAGAGGAGCCCGAGGAGGATCACGCGCGGCCAGTCCTCCCGTCCGAAGTCGAGGCGCTGGCGCCGCGCCAGCATCGTCCCCCCCAGCAGCAGCGTCGCCAGGGCGAAGCGGATGAACCCGAGCGTCACCGGGGCGATATCGGCCGAGGCCCAGCGGGCGGCGATCGGGGTGAACGCGGCGATCAGCGTCACCAGCGTCAGGCCGCCGATCACCGGAACCCTGAATTCCGCAGCGCGCTCCGGCACCGGCGGGGAAGCCAGCTTCCCCGTCTCGATCAGATCGATCTCATCGCTGGTTGGCATAGGTCCTTCAGAGGTACACGGTCCCGGCGCGATAGCATATCGACCGCCGGGACGCCGGGGAGACGCTTAGATCGCCTCCATACAGGCCGACTGTTTCGCCTCGCCGGCGAATCTGCTGCCGCTGCGCGCCTCGGCCGCAAGATCGGCCACGGCCGCGACAAGCTTGTCGAGATCCTCGCTGTTGTTGTAGATGCCGATGGTGGCGCGTATCGCCCCCGGCAGCAGCACATCCTCCCCCGCCTCGACCTTCCTGCGAACCCCTTCGGGATCGGTGCAGTGCAGAAGCCGCGTGAGGTAGGGATGGGCGCAGAAACATCCGTTGCGCGTGGCGATGCCGTACTGTTCGTTGAGGATCGCCGAGACCTGCTCATGGTGGATGCCGTTGATATTGAACGACATCACGCCGAGCTTCTTGGCGGCCGGGATATCGCCGAGGAACACCACCCCCTCGATGGCGCGAAGCCTCCCCTCCACCCCGCCGAGCAGCTCCAGCTCATGCTCGCGAATCCAGTCCAGACCGATATCGGAGAGCCATTTCATAGCGTCGCCGAGCGCGATCACCCCGGCGATGTTCGGCGTGCCGCCGATATGCCGCTCGACGCCGTCGGCCCAGACCACATCGGTATCGGTGACGAACTTCACGGTTCCTCCGCCGGGGATATATGGCTCGGTCCGCTCCAGCACATCGTTCGGCGCGATCAGAAACGCGGTGCCGAACGGAGCGTAGGCCTTATGCCCCGCCGCCGCCAGGAAGTCGATATGATCGTCGGCCTCGTTCGGGCGCATATCGATTGCATGATGGGCGACAAGCTGCGCCGCGTCGACGAGGATGCGCGCTCCGTGCTGATGCGCAAGGCGCGCCACCAGCCGGATATCGGGCATATAGCCGGTCACGTTGCTTCCGCCGGTGATCGCGACGAGCTTCACGTTATTGGCGCGCAGCTTCCGCTCCAGATCATCGTAGTCGATGGTTCCATCGGCCAGCACCTCGATCCGGAGAACCTCGCCGCGACGGCGATGGGGAAGATCGTTCGAGTGATGCTCCATCGAGGAGACCAGCGTTGCCCCCGGCTCGTTCTGCACCAGATAGCTGGCGATATCGAGCGCGGTGGTGGTATTGCTGGTGAAGATGACGCTGTTGCGGCGCTCATCGGCGCGCACGAACGACAGGATCACCTCCGAGACGCAGTCGTAGAGCTCCGATGCCTTCTGCGAGAGATAGTGGTTGCCGCGATGGATGTTCGCGTAATAGCGCTCCAGGAAATCGCGATAGCTGTCGAGCACCGGCGCCGGCGGATGGGTGCTTGCGCCGTGATCGAGGTAGGTGATGGCCCGTTCGGTGCCGCTGGCCGTGACAAAGCGCTGGCGCGTGATCGGGAACTGCCGCCGGATCGTTTCGAGTTTTTCCATCTGTGCTCAAGCTTTGGGGATATCGGATCCGAGCCGCTGGATGCGGCTCCGCTGGGGAAACCGCAATTTACCGTTACCGGGCGAACCGGCAATCCGTTCCGGACCCGGACCGATGAATTCGCCCCGTCGCACGGACGTTTAATGGGCCAGATCGTGCGATTGGGCCGTTTTTACCGGTTGCGAAGGTGGCATCCCCTTTGTAGCTTTCTACTTGTATTATCTGTATTATTCTAGCGCAATTCCATGCAGCTCCCACACTAACGCGGCCCATCCGCGCTTCGCTATGGCAGTCAGACAAGGGGTAGTACCTACCCGAAAAGCGCGCCCTTCGGCAGCCGCCCCCCCCGCGCCCGCAAGCAAGCCCGGCTATCTGAAGCATGTTGTGCTCGAGATGGGGGCATATACCAGCTTTATCGGACGCTTCTTCCGATCGGTCTTCGCTCCCCCTTACGAGTTCCGCCAGATCGTTCGTCATATCGACGACTTCGGGGCGATGTCGCTGCCGCTGATCTCGGTGGTCAATTTCATCATGGGACTGATCCTGGCGCTGCAGTCGCGGCCGACGCTGGAGAAGTTCGGCGCCTCGGCGTTCATCCCGGCGATGGTGACCACCTCGATCGTCCGCGAGCTGGGGCCGGTGATCACCGCGCTGCTGGTGGCCGGACGCGTCGCCTCGGGGATCGGCGCCGAGCTCGGCTCGATGAAGGTGACCGAGCAGATCGAGGCGATGGAATGCATGGGGGTCGACCCGTACAAATATCTGGTGACCACGCGGGTGATCGCGCTGCTGTTCCTGATGCCGGTCCTGACCCTCTACGCCGAGTTCGTCGGCATCTTCGGGAGCTTCGTGGCGGAGTTCATCTCCACCGGCGGCACCATCCAGTACTATTACAGCCAGGTGATCGACGCCCTCTATTTCCAGGACGTGCTGCCGAGCCTCGGGAAAACCGTGCTGTTCGGATTCGCCATCGCCATCGTCGGCTCCTACAAGGGGTTCAATACCGAGTCGGGAACCGAGGGGGTGGGACGCGCCACGACGTCGGCCGTCGTCCTGTCGTCGCTCTGGATCATCTTGATCGATATGATCCTGGTGAAAATCACCGTAACCTACTTCTCGAATCCGTAAGCATCCCCGATGATCGAAATACGTGATCTCTACAAAGCCTTCAGCGCCGAGCTTCGCCCCCTCAGAGGAGTGACGCTCGACGTGCAGGATGGTACGAATCTGGTGGTGCTCGGCAAATCGGGAACCGGCAAAAGCGTTCTCCTGAAAAGCATCGTCGGGCTGCTGGAGCCGGACCAGGGGAGCATCCAGGTCGATGGCGTCGAAGTCAGCGGCGCCAACGCCAATACGCTGCAGATGATCCGCCGCAAGGTGGGCTACGTCTTTCAGAGCGGCGCCCTGTTCGACTCGCTGACCGTCGGGGAGAACCTGGCGTTCGCGCTGGAGAAAGGCAAGGGGATGCGCGGGGCGGAGGTGCGCGACAAGGTGATGGACTACCTGGAGAAGGTGGGCCTGCCGGAGAAGGTCAACAAGATGCCGAGCGAGCTCTCGGGCGGACAGCGCAAGCGCATCGGCGTTGCCCGGACCATTATCACCGAGCCCGCCTATCTCCTCTACGATGAGCCGACGACGGGACTCGATCCGCAGACGACCAAGGAGATCTCCGAATTGATCGTGCAGTTGAAGGACGATCTGAACATCACCGGCATAGCGGTGACGCACGATCCCTACTGCCTTCATATCATCGCCGACCGGATCGCATATCTGGAGGAGGGGAAGGTGGTGTTCGAGGGGACACCGGAGGAGGGGAAGCACTCGGACTTCGAGTTCCTGAAGATCTTCTTCACACTCGAAAACGATCCGGGGAAGTAAGCCCCTCTCTCCCCCGTCGGAGAAGCCCCGGCCTGGTTGGCAAACGTGCCGGCGGCCCCGGCTCCGGACTATTTCGTCAATGATGTATTTGATAACTACCGATAGGAACGCATGCCATGAGCACTGTACCTCCAGCACCGAATGATAGAGAACCGAACGATGGCCGCCAGCCCGGCGACGACCGGCTGCCGGATGATAACCGACGGACGGGCGACAACCGGCTGCGGAACAGCGGAGACCGGCCGAACGCCGGGAACGCGAACATGAAGCCAGCCGCCGACAAGACCGTTACGGTGAATGATCCGGCCCCCGAGGAGGAGGAGAAGATGGTCACCGGCGCCGACCGGACCAAGCGGCTCTTCCGCAGCGGTCTGTTCGCGCTGGTCGGACTGATCATCCTGATCATCGGCGTCTTCGCCATCGGCGACAAGCAGAATCTGTTCAGCGAGACCTTCGCGATCTACGCGAACTTCAAGGCCGCCGACGGATTGAAGTCGGGGGCGCTGGTGACGATCAGCGGCATCAAGGTGGGAACCGTCAGCAATGTGGAGCTGAAGATGGATACCGCCTCGTATGTCCGGGTCGATATGGTGATCGAGGAGGAGGCGCACAAGTTCGTCCGCTCCTCGACGATCGCGGCACTCTCGCAGCAGGGGATCATCGGCGACAAACAGGTGGAGCTTGTGCTGGGGAACGCGAGCGCGCCGCTGGTGGCAAACGGCGACTCGGTGACGGCGGCGGCACCGACCAACTACACGGCGATCCTGGACGATGCGCAGCAGGCGGTCAAGAACGCCGGCAACATCACCGCATCGCTCGACACGCTGTTTCTCCGCTTCCGCCGGGGTGAGGGAACCCTCGGCAAGTTCCTCACCGACGACGCGGCCTACAACGGCCTTATCAGCGTCAGCCAGTCGGCCGAGAAGCTGCTGAACGAGACGAGCAACCAGCTCAACGCGATGACCACCACGCTGAACCGCGCGGCCGGCAACGTCGACGTGATCACGCTGGAGAGCCAGAAGCTGGTGGCCGATATCGGCAACGGCAAGGGTACGGTGGGCGCGCTGCTGTACGACCGCTCGCTCTACGACTCGCTGGAATCGCTCGCCGGAACGCTCAATCAGGCGGCGGGATCGGCGGGATTTGCCGCCCGAGAGTTCGGCATCAATATGCGCGGGCTCAGAAGCAGCTGGCTTGTGGGGGGCCTGTTCAAGGGGGGCGAGGAGGATGAGCGGAACACGACGCTTATGACCAAGGAGCTGGAGATCCGCGCCGAGGAGCTGCGCCGCCAGAAAGAGCTGCTCGACGAACGGGAGCGGCAGATCATGCAGAAGGAGCAGAAGGTCTCCATCAAGAACCCGTAGAGAAACGATAGATCGCACCGCGATATTCTTCGATGCGTGCGCCGGCCCTCCCGTCGGCGCACGACAACCGGGCAACGACCGGTCGGGACCTGCGATCGCACTCCGGATCGGAGCAGCGATGGAGGTACCGGCCGAAAGGGATGGAAAACAGAGCGCCCGCATCAACACATTCCACGGAATGATCTGATGCGGGCGCTTCATCGTTCAGGGATGATCCGTTCTCTCCTCTTCCCCATTGCGGGAGATTGAGAAGCTGTAATCATTCCCCGGAATGTGGGATGTGACAGCATCACCATCGTCACCTCGGAGATAGTGACGATGGTGAGAGTCCTGTTCAGCCGCCGGATGGTTGAAAAGAGACGCCACCGGCGGCCGAAAATGCACAACGCTTCGTCGCAGCGCAGCGGAGACGGCGGCAGAGGGACCGGATGCAAAGAGATGGGAAAAGCTCCCATCCCCCTGTTCTCCGGATTCCATTCGCGCCGATCCGAGGCCGGCAATTAGCGGGAGTAGTACTCGATCACCAGCGTGACGTTGCAGATCACCGGGATCTCATCGCGCTGCGGCATGCGAAGCAGACGGGCGTTGAGCTCCGGCTTCACCACCTCGATGTACGACGGAGCAACGACCTGGCCGAGGCTCTGGCGGAAGATCTCGAGCTTGCGGCTGCGAGGACGCACCGCGATGGTGTCGCCCGGCTGCAGGTGAAGACCTGGAAGATCGACGCGCTTGCCATTGACGTTGAAGTGACCATGGCGCACGAACTGGCGCGCGGCATAGATCGAGCGGGCGAACCCTGCGCGAAGCACGAAGGCGTCGAGACGGGTCTCGAGCTGCTGAACCATCAGTTCACCGGTATCCCCCACCTTCCGCTTGGTGCGGTAGTAGAGGTTATGCAGCTGACGCTCACTGACGTTGTACTGGAAACGAAGGCGCTGCTTCTCCAGCAGCTGCCTGCCGTAATCGCTCACCTTCTTCCGGCGCATGTTCGGGCCGTGCTGTCCGGGCGGATTCGGTCTGCGATCAAGGTACTTGCTCGCTTTAGGAGTCAAGGGAACGCCAAGACGGCGCGACAGGCGAACCTTGGGGCCGGTATAATTCATAATGCGTGTCTGTCTTTGATAGAGTAGAAAATTAAGATCAACGTTTGGATCGCGCGATTACCAGTCGTTCCAGAGGATAGCCGCGCTGATAATATCTCCAGACTGCGCGTCGATAGCTTTGCGTGACGATCGGGCACCAGCTCTCCGCAGAGGAAACCGTTAGCCCGGAAATTACCACGAAAGGTCGGAAGCTGGAAGAACAGAAATCTTCAGTTACGCATTCGGCCCTGTAGTGCGCGTACAACAGTGGAGACGGGAGCCCCTAAATTAAGAAGGTCCAGTTACTGGACCAAGCCTGAATATTGTTAGCTCCTGTTACACCGCATCCCCATCATCCGTCGATATCCCCCCTTCCACGCCCGGTTCAGATCATATCCGAGCGGGCGATCGGCCATCCCATCCGGCGCCGAGCCGTATCTTCAGCACCGCAACCTAACTATAGATGAACAACAATTCCAACCGCCAGCCCCTTCCGGCGAAAAAAGATGGGATACGACGGGCCCTTGCCGCGCGCTGGACCCTCCCGGCGATCGCCGGACTGCTCCTGCTCTGCCTGATCGCCAGCCTCCCCGGCGCCCACCTCCATATCGACGAGGCGTGGATCGGCGAACAGGCATATTTCCTGTCGCGCGATGGCTATGTGCACTCGACCCTCTTCGAGGGGTTCGCCGGAAACGAGATCCGCACGGTGGTCTATCACCGGCTCTTCGTGCTGCTGGGGAGCTGGAGCGTATCGATCTTCGGCTGGAGCATCGGGGCGCTGCGGGTCGTGCCGCTGGCATCGGGAGGGGCGTTGCTGGCGTTGATGGCGCACCATATGCGTCGGGAGCTGGGAGTGCCATGGAGAACGGTCGCGATGGCGGTCGCGATCTTCCTGCTGATCCCCCTGAACTTCACCTATATCAAGGTCTTCCGTCCGGAGATGCTGATGGCGCTCTGCGGATTCGCCAGCTACCGGGCGCTCGGGCGCTTCATGCAGGGGGGGCGATGGTGGGAGCTCCCCGTTGCCGCGGCAGCCGGAGGGATGGCGGCGCTGGCCCACCCGTACGGCGCGATCTTCCCCCTCTGCGGCATCCTGATGCTGCTCGGCGGCCGGCGATGGAGCGGCGCGGCGCTCTTCGCGGCGGTCGCGTCACTCCCGGCGATCCCCTATCTCGTCGATATCGCGACGCACTATGAGCTGTTCCGCCAGCAGATATCGAACCCGCTGGTCGCCGAGAAGACGAGCTTCACGATCCTGTCGCCGCTGACGAACCTGCTGGACGAGCATAAAAGGCTCTTCCGGAAGCCGGAGATCATCCTTCCCACGCTCCTGTTCCTCCTCTCGCTCGTCGCCGGGGCCGGCCGCGATGGATGGCGACGGTTCCACCTGATCTACAGCGTTCTGCTGATAGTGCTTCTCGGCGCGGCCGCGCAGGACAAAGTGGTGCGCTATGCCATCCCCCTGCTTCCCTTCTTCACGATCGCCATCGCGCTGGCGGCCGGGGAATGGATCGAGCGCCCCATCGGCAACCGCTTCTGGCGCGCTGGCTTCGCTCTGGCGTGGATGCTGTTTGTGGGGGTGGGACTGCATGCGGTGACGACCGATCTCCGTGCCGAGCGGGAGCATGTGCCGGAGCTCAACGCGGCGATTGCCGGGTCGATTCCGCCGGGAACGCGCTGCCTTGCGCCGATGAACTTCATCTTCGAGCAGATCGGACGCCATCCGATCATCGCTCTCCGCTACGCGAACATGGAACAGCATAACCGGCTGGGGGTGCGCGCCATGCTCGACTTCGCCGACCGCCATCGTGCCGACGCGATCATCATCAACAGATACGCGACGCTCGACGAGGGGATCATCGACCTCGACACGGCGGGGGATGAGATGGCCCGGGCGTTCACGATCGCCGCATCGACCCCGGAGTATAGGCTCTTTCTGCGGCGGCACCCTACGGGAACGCCGGAGCCTGCGCCCGCGCGCTAGCCCGTACCGAAGGCGCGGCAGGGCTGATATGCAACTCATGCCTGCACCCCACACCTCGTCGCTCGATGAATGACAGAGGGCCGGAGTGGAACTCCGGCCCAGCCTGTAACAGAACTCCGCCCCACCCATGACACACCCATATCATTCCGGCACGGCAGCGGCGCCAGATCCCTAGGCCACCGTGGCGATCTTCACCGCGCGCCGGGGCTCCGGCAGACGGAGTATCAGCACCAGCGAGACGAGGGCCACCCCGAGCGTGACGACATAGAGGCCATGATAGCCGATGACATCGCGGAGCCCACCGGCCAGCCCGGCCACCCCGAGCGCTCCGGCCAGGACGGTATTCATCAGGCCGATATAGGTGGGGCGCTCGGCTTCCGGGACGATCTCCAGCGCGTAGTTGATGCCGCCGTTGCCGACCCCCGAATCGACCGCCGCGCTGAAGAAGAAGATCATCCCGAAGCTCCAGGAGGGAAGCGCCACCAGCTCGAGCGCGTAGACCACGACGCCGCCGGAGACGAGGGCGCCGAGCGAGCAGGCGATGATCAGGAGCGTCCGGTTGCCGACATGGTTCGACAGATAGCTCCAGAGGACATTGGCGACGATCAGCCCGGCGAACTCCCAGCTGATGAAGGTCCCCATCTCGGCGGCGGTGGCGCCGAGCTTATCCTTCGCGAAGAGCATATAGAACGGAATCCCCGCGAACCAGAGCATCATCAATCCCCGGAAGAAGACGAAGCGGCCGAACGCGGGATCGGTTCTGAAGATCGAGCGCGCGGCCGACAGCTGCGCCCGCATCGTCCGCTCCGGCGGCAGGTCGCTCTGCAGGGGTTCCTTCTGCCGGAGGAAGAGATAGAAGCTGGCGCCGATGAAGGCCGTGCCGATGGCGAAGGCGGTCATGAAACTGAAGGGATACTCCATCCCGGCGAACATCGGGCGGATGACGTTCACCCCGATATAGAGCCCGACGATGCCGCTGAGAATCTGGCGCCATCCGAAGTAGCTCCCCCGCTTCTCCTTCGGGCAGGTCTTGGCGACGATCTCCATGAACACCAGCCCGGCGAACCCGCCGGCGATGGCGAACATGCCATAGCCGGCCACGAAAAGCAGGAGCGCCCAGAACGGTGCGGCCGTGGCGACGAGCACCGCGCCGATCGCCATGACAAGGCCGATCAGACGCAGCAGCGCCGAGGAGCCGTACAGGGGCATCTTCAGCGGCTTGTGCACGATGAACTTCGAGGCGAACAGCTGCGGCAGATGCCAGCCGAGCGACTCGAACAGCGCCGTCAGCGATATCAGCACACTCGGCGCGTTGAGCGACGAGAGGAACATCGGGATGATGGTGGTACGGTTGAAGAAGGAGAGGCCGACGTTGAAGAGCACGCCGTTGGCGATACCGAGCGTGTAGTTGCGCCGGAAATGGGGATAGCCGATGATCGTCTCGTCGGTCGCATCCCGCCCGGCAAACGGGGCGACCACCCGATCGCGTAACTTCTGCAGCATGGGATGAAATTACGCCGCCCCGCCCGATGCCGATGCCCCCGGAGATGTGAAGTTCGGTGAGAGAGCTCCCCCCGGAAGGCGGATCAGCCGATCTCGGAATCCGGCTCCCGACGGCCCGGCGCACGTGCGGCCCGACGGTTGAGCAGCCAGAAGCCGAAGCGCGCGCCGATATACATGCCGATAACCATCAGCGGCGAGACCATGATGTAGATCATCAACATGATGCCGGTAGGCTCGTTGAGCCAACCAAACGGCAGGAGGATCAGCAGAAAGAGGAGCGGGATCACGATGGTCTCAGCGATGACGATTCCCCACAACGGCCATCCTCCCTCCCACTGCCGCCGCCACCAGAACGCGCCGGCAAGCCCCATCACCAGTGGGATGGGGAAGCAATAGAACGGGCTGCCCAGCCTGGAGAGGCTCTGCAGCGACCAGAAGGCGGTCACCATCACGCCGGCAAATATGGAGACGCCGATCCCCACGGCGATATCGAGCAGGATCTCTTTGCGTGGCCTTGCCGCATCGGACATGCTGTATTCCTGTTGATGATGTGTTGGAAATCAATACTGATCGGTGCCACGATGACGCAGGCCCGAACTATGCGCTGTCGTGACGGGCGGCCCGCCGGTCGAGCAGCCAGGAACCGAGGCGCGCGCCTATGTAGAGGCTCAGAGCGATCAGCGGAGAGACCATGATGTAGAATCCCAACACAACCATGCCCCACTCACTGCGGCTCATGTTCGGTGCGATGATCGCAAACAGAACAAGGAAGATAGCCAGGGTCTCCACGATAGCGACCTTCCACAGGGGCCATCCTCCCGCCAACTGCCGCCGCCACCAGAACGAGCCAGCAACTCCCATCGCCAGAGGAATGAGCAGGGCATAGAATGAACTACCCAGCCTGACGATATTCTGCATCCTCCAGAGAATCACCACCACCACGCCGGCCACTATAGAGCCCCCCATCCCCAGGGCGATATCGATCAACCTCCTTCTATGCTGCGGTGTTGCATCGGACATAAGACTCATGTTAGTGTACTGAAACCATGCGTGCTGGCCCCGGCTATGCGCGCTCAGAGCCGTCGGGCCAGGGGTCGCGAAGCCAGTAGCCGAGGCGCGCTCCGGCATAGATGAAGATGGCGGCATACGCCAGCGCGGTCAGCACCGCGCCGATGATCACCATTGCCCCGCACGCTATCAGCACCAGAAGAAGCAGGACGATCTCGATCAGGACGATCAGAAATAACGACCACCGTTCCCGCTCGCGCCGCCACCAGAGCGATCCGGCGAACCCCATCAGAAGCCCGATGACCGGGGGAATCATCAATCCGAGACCGGCATCCCTCCCCCAGAATTTCAGCCCCAACACCGACCCCACCCCGAGTAGAACGGAGACGAGGATGCCGGTGATGACGTTGCGATACGATGAAGGGGAACGAGAAACGAGAATCCGATCGAGCAGCAAGTAGCCGATGCGTCCGCCGATGTAGATGCCGAGAGCGATCAGCGGCGAGATGACAACGTATCCCCCCAGCAGACCTAGACTCCATTCGCGCCACTCGCCGTGGCTCCTGTTTGGCATGAGGGTCGTAAGCAGACCCAGACTCCACTCGCCCCGCTCGCCGTGGCTCGCGAGGGTCGTAAACAGCACAAGGAAAAGGACTAGGGTCTCCGTGATGGCGATTCCCCCCAGGGGCCATCCTCCTGCCGACTGCCGCCGCCACCAGAACGAGCCTACAAGCCCCATCAGCAGAAAAGAAATGAGCAGGGCGTGGAAGAAGAATGGGCTGCTCGGTACGATGATGCTCCACATCACCAGCACGCCGGCCACGATGGAGAGGCCCATCCCCACAGTGACATTGATCAGCATCCTTTTGTATGACCTTGTCGTACCGGACATAACGCTCCTGTTGATGCTTGAAACTATACGGGCTGGTCCTGCATGATGGAGGCAGGGCTATGCGCGGTCATGACGAGGGGATCAGGAATCGAGTATCGAATAGCCAAGGCGCGCTCCGGTATAGATGAAGATGGAGGTAAACCCCAGGGCGATCAGTACGAATCCGATGAACGAGATGGTACCGCACAGTATGCACACTGAGAGCAGCAGGATGGCTTCAATCAGGACGATAAGCAGCAACGGCCATCGCTCCCGCTCACGCCGCCACCAGATCGATCCGAGGAACCCCATCACCAGCCCCAGAACAACGGGCAGGAGGGCAACGATGCCGAGATGATCCAGGCCGGAAAACCCGAGGATCTGCATAAGCCCCACCACCACCACGCCGAGCAGCGATGAGATGAGGATGCCGGTGATGATGTTGCGATACGATGATGCGCCAGCCGTGGGCATGGGAACTCCGTGATGCGATGGAGATGGCCGGATGCGGGTTCCGCCGAATATACATCCGTCCACGGAGCGGGATCAAGGCGCTTTCCGCCCCAGCGAGGCTTCCGCGGTATCGGCCGTCACGGTCTTCCGGCGGGCTCCGCCTCGGCCAGATCCCTGATATGCTCCATCACGCGCAGATGCACGTTGCGGACGATGCTCCCGGCCCAGAGATCGAAGTACCACGCGGGGAAGATATGCAGGCGGTACCAGCTTGTGCCGGTCAGCGTGGTGGTGCCGTCGCCGTTGTCGCGCAGCAGGAAGCGTCCCTTGTCGAGCGTCAGATGCCCGAGGATCTCCGGGTCCGCCGGCTGCCCCACTATATCGAACGTAAGCTCGCGCCCCGGCTCGAAGACCGACATCACTTCGTCGAACACCACGCCGTTATCGAAGATGCATTTCCGGCCGGCTCCCTGGCGATACCCATCCACCGTGGTCGCGATCGGCTTCGGCAGACCGATCCGGAAGAACCAGTAGCGGGGCTCGGCCTCGATGGCGGGAAATGCCACCACATGCTCCCAGACACGCGCCGGCGGAGCATGGATCAACATGGTGTCGGCGACCTCGGCATGATGCTCGTGCGGCGCCAGCAGATCGAAGAACAGGACCATCACGACGAGGAAGGCGGCGCTGACGTTGAGCGTGCGATCGCGACGGCGGAGCAGCCACGTCGCCAGCACAGCCCCCAGATACATCGACACAAGGATGATCGGGGAGACGATCATCAGGCAGAATGCCCCCTCTTTAAGGAGGATGGCGCTGAGCGCCAGCGCCACGCAGGTATTGAGGAGGGTAAGAAGGGATAACATGCCGTAGCTGATATTCTCGCGGCGCACGGCCAACGCAACGATGGCGCCCATCAGAACAGGGTCCAGGAAAAAGAACGTGAGAGTAAATACCCGCAGGCTCTCCCGTTCCATATTCGCCAGATATATCAGAAGGATCACCAGGAACCCGAATATGTTCGATGCGATGATCCCCAGTGCGATCGTCCGCGCTCGTGAACGTCGATCAGGTAAGCGGGACATGATGGGATCTCCGTCGTGAATAAGTTGATGGCAATCGAAAAGGAGCTGGTCCGGCCGCAGAATAACGGCCGGACGAATATACACCGCGCTGCCGGCCCGCAAAATGTACTCCCGGTGACGGCCTCCCCTGTTGCAGTGTCTCAGCACGCTGCAATGTGGGGCCGGAGTCGAACTCCGGCCCAGCCGATCACCACCGGACAACCAACGGGCCGGAGGCCAACGCAGGCCCACCGAATCACCACCCGACAATGAGCGTGAGGCACTACCTCTTGCATCGCTGGCCTTCAACCCATTATCTTCCTCCCCAACGAGCACGCCTGTTGTATTGGCTACACGATCAACTCTGAACACTCTGAACATCGAGCAGGGCAATGAGCGGATACAGGCGTGCGCTCAGCGCCCTGTTTGCATTTCAGATATCGAGCAATCACAATGATTCGCATCACACTACCCAACGGTGACTCCCGCGAGTATCAGAGCGGCGTCAGCGGCATGGAGGTCGCCAAGTCGATCTCCGAGGGACTGGCGCGCGAGGCCGTCGGCATCTTCGTCAACGACCAGCCCTACGACCTGAGCCGCCCCATCGAGAGCGACGCGCACATCAGGATCATCACCTTCAACGACCAGGAAGGGAAAGCAGTCTTCTGGCACTCCTCGGCCCACCTGATGGCCGAGGCAATCGAGGCGATCTATCCCGGCAGCAAGTTCGGCATCGGTCCCCCCATCGAGAACGGCTTCTACTACGACATGGATATCGCCGGCGGCCATGTGCTGACCCCGGATGATCTGGTCGTGGTCGAAAAGAAGATGGCCGAGCTCGCCAAGCAGGACAACCGCTTCGAGCGGGTGCCGATCGCCTGGGAGGACGCCGTCGCGTACTTCCAGCAGAAGGGGGACGAGTACAAGCTTGAGCTGCTCGAGGAGTTCAAGGGGCGCGAGATCACGCTCTACCGCCAGGGGAACTTCACCGATCTGTGCCGCGGCACGCACGTCCCCTCCACCGGCCGTATCAAGGCGGTCAAGCTGCTGTCGGTCTCCTCGGCGTACTGGCGCGGCGATGTCAAGCGCCAGCAGCTGCAGCGTGTCTACGGCGTCACATTCCCGAAGAAGTCGATGCTCGACGAGCACCTGACGATGCTCGAGGAGGCCAAGAAGCGTGATCACCGGAAGATCGGCCGCGAGCTGGAGCTGTTCATGATCACCCCGGAAGTGGGTCAGGGACTGGTGATCTGGCTTCCGAAGGGGACGGTGCTGCGCGAGACGCTGGAGGGGCTGCTGCGCCGCGAGCAGCGCAAGCGCGGCTATCAGCCGGTGGTGACGCCGCATATCGGCAATATCAATCTCTACAAGACCAGCGGACACTATCCGTACTACGCCAAGGACCAGTATCCGCCGATCTCGCTCGATGAGGAGGAGGAGTATCTGCTCAAGCCGATGAACTGTCCGCATCACTGCCAGATCTACGCCAGCAAGCCGCGCAGCTATCGCGATCTGCCGGTGCGCTTCGCGGAGTTCGGCACAGTATACCGCTACGAGAAGTCGGGGCAGCTCAACGGCCTGACGCGCGTGCGCGGCATCACCCAGGACGACGCGCATCTGTTCGTCCGTCCCGACCAGGTGCAGCATGAGCTGCTCGGGGTGCTCGATCTGGTGAAGTTCGTGATGAACGCGCTCGACTTCCGCAACTACACGGTGCGGCTCTCCTTCCGCGACCCGGAGAACAAGGAGAAGTATGTCGGGAGCGATGAGCTGTGGGAGACCGCCGAGCGGGCGATTCAGGATGCGGCCGAGGCGAACGGGCTGGACTACACGATCGGACTGGGTGAGGCGGCGTTCTATGGCCCGAAGATCGACTTCATGGTGCGCGACGCGATCGGCCGCGAGTGGCAGCTCGGCACCGTGCAGCTCGACTACAATCTCCCCGACCGCTTCAACCTGGAGTATACCGGGCAGGATGGCGCGAAGCATCGTCCGGTGATGATCCACCGCGCGCCGTTCGGCTCGCTGGAGCGTTTCATCGGCGTGCTGATCGAGCACTACGCCGGCAACTTCCCGTTCTGGCTGGCGCCGGTGCAGGCGATCGTTCTGCCGATCTCGGAGAACTATCTCGACTACGCCAACGAGGTGAATGCCCGGCTGCGCGCGGCCGGAGTCCGCTCGGAGGTCGATGAGCGGAACGAGAAGATCGGCTACAAGATCCGCGAGGCGGAGCTGATGAAGATCCCGTTCATGCTGATCGTCGGGGAGCAGGAGCGGGCCGCCGGGGTCGCCGCCGTGCGCGTGCATGGCGAGGGGGACAGAGGGAAGCGATCGATCGAGGAGATCATCGCGGAGTTCCGCGGCCTCAACGATACCGAGAAGCTGGGGCTCGGGAGCGAGGCCGAGACGGTCGAGGCGGCGGTGGAGATCACCGATGAGTCGGCGATCGAGCATGCGGTCCCCGACACGCGCGAGTAAGATCGCCGCTCGGGACGACCGAACAAAGGGCGAGGGGGCATATGATCAGGTCATATGCCCCCTCGCTTCGTTATCCCCATCATCGAACGGCGCTACATCCTAAGGATGCCGCTGTTGATGATATCGTTGACTTTATCCTCGGCGCTCTCGGAACCCGCCGGCATATGCTCGTCGGCGGAGCCGGCGGGATCGGCGATCTGTTCGAGCCGGGTGGCGACCCCGCCATCCTTCGGATCGTTCTCATGCGCTTCCTCCAGCTCCTGGTTCGCCGCGGTCGTAAGATCGGCGCGGCGCTCCTCGCCGAGATCGGGGGAATCGTCGGGAGGCCCCTGCATCGCCTCCTCCTTCCGCACATTGCTCACCTCGATATCGTTGCTCTCCGGGCTGACCGGGTTCTTCTCCTGTTCCATCGCATCGTCCTCCTGGCTGTTTATCTTCCAACGATCCGCCATGGAAACGATACAATCCCGTGCCATACCCTCAGCGCTGCTCGCCCCTGCCGGAGCGCACCCACTGGATATAATCGGTGACCGCAGGCGCCTTCCCCTTCTCCCGGACGATCCTGGCGATCTGCCCGCGATGGTAGGTGCCATGATTGATCACATGGGTCATCGTATCGCGGATGCTGTTCTCGAAGGCAACTCCCTTTGTATTGCGATAGGCAATCATATCGTCCAGACGCTCCTCGGCCAGATCCTCCAGATAGCGGCTCCAGCGCTCGTACATCATCTCCAGCGAGACGGCGCATGCATCGAAATCGAGCTCCGGCCAGGTGTCGAGCGACTGATACTCCCCCTCCTCCATTCTGGTGATCCAGACCCGGGAGGCGCCGAGGATATGGGCGAGAAGCCTGAGGGCGTCGGGATCCCCTTCCTCGCCGAATGCGCGGATTGAATCGAGGGTGCGGCGGTTGGCCCAGCGGTCGTAGGCGAACAGATCACGGTAGTGTTGCAGGAATGTCATGGTCTTCCTCGTGGCATGGTCTATAAAAAAGGCGGGACCCGGCCGGGCCCCGCCTCGATGATCGCCGATCACATGGCAAGGTTCGTGTCGGTCGACTCGAAGATCTTATCGGCGCTCTTGGCGATAAAGCCCTCGTAGAGCCGGCCTGTCTCCGGGTCGGTGTAGCGACGGGCGAACTCGTGGTAGCAGGTCGGTATCGCGTGCATATCGGCGCCGGCGAACTCCCAGGGGAGCTTGCGCGCCATGATCGACGACTGCTCCAGCAGCTCCGCCGGCGTCCCCTTCACCTCTCCTCCCGACGCGTTCATCACGAAGCCGTTCTCGACGAGCCAGGCATTGAACTCCTGGATCGAGGTGAAGGTCTTCAGCGAGTTGATCAGCACGGTGAAATGGTTGGCGCGGATGCCGAACGCCGCCAGCCATCCGGCGTACTCCGACTCCTCGATCAGCCTCTTGTACTTCGCGTACTCGATCGGCTTCCAGGTGGGGAGGCTCGTGAACAGCTCCGGGCTGTTCCTGCGCTTTGACGGCACCTGCCCGACGAGCTCGTCGACGATCGCGCGCAGCTCCGGGCTGAACTCCTCGGTCAGAAGCTCGGAGATAAACACATGCGGCAGCGTCGGATCGGGATGCGCGTAGGAGATCGCGCGCAGCTTCTTCTTCTCGAAATGATACTCCCCGCTGACCCTGTAGCCGCGCTCGGTGAAGGTGGTTCCCAGCGACTCGACGCCGATCGGATCGAGGTTGAACGTGCGGAAGGCGATATGGTCGTTGACGAGGGTCTCCCCCCGCTCTTTGAGGAGGTTGTGGATCTTCGGGGCATCCGGGGTGATCTTCGCGTAGTCGTCCCAGAAGAAATCGAGAAGCTCCTGCAGCGTCGGTCCGGTCATGGCTGTCTTTCCTTGATCTTGATGTTCACAATGTTCTGCACGGAGGCAACTTCGGAAATGCCGGGCGGACTTGTTGTTTCGGTTTGTTCGGCCCGCCACGGCGCCCCGTCAACAACACGATCCGGCCGGAGCCCTACTCCGGCCGGATCGATATGGTTCCGCGAAGGCACTCGCGTCGAGCGGACGCATCGGGGGATTTTTAGCGCGCCACGACGATCGTGCGCGACAGACTTTTCCGGCCGGCAACAAGGCGGCAGAGGTAGACGCCCGCCGGCAGCGACGAGGCATCGAGCGTCACATCGTGGAGGCCGCTCCCCTGCGCCTCCTGGGCCAGCGTCGCGATCCGGCGTCCCTGCATATCGTGCAGCGTCAGCCGCACATGCGCCGGGGCGTCGAGCCGATAGGAGATCGTCGCCGATGCGGCTACGGGCTGCGGATGACTTTCCATCAGCATCATCCCCGCAGAGGCCGGGCGGTCGGCCGGTACGTCCGACGCTGCCTCCCGGTGGAGCACCGCCACGCCCCCTCCCCCGGTGCCGGCCCACGTATCTCCCGACCCATCGATCGCCACGGCATAGACGGCGTTATCGGGAAGCCCGGAGTTCGTGGTACGATAGACGGTCCAGACGGCATCGTCGAAGCGTGCGAGCCCCCCTCCGGTGCCGAGCCATTTGGCGTCGCCCTCCAGCGCGACGTCGAGAACCCCGTTCGACGGTATCCCGGAGTTGGCGAGGTTGTATACCGTCCACATTCCATTCTCGAACCGCCCGAGCCCGCCGCCGGTGGTGCCGATCCATTGCACGCCGTGCCGATCGACGGCGATGGCATCGGGCGAGGCGGAGATCATCCCCGCCTCGTCGAGCCGGTAGTACGCCCACTGATCGCCGTTGTCGTCGAAGCTGATCAGCCGCCCGATGAAGTTGAAATAGTTGAACACGCCGAGCCATTTCGTCCCGTCGCTCGCGATGGCGATTCCCCGAGCATGGGCATGCCCGATCCCGGAATTATCCTCGGTGTAGATATCCCAGTCGCCATCGGCGCGGAACATCGCCATGCCGCTGTCGGTGGTGACCCAGGGGCGCCCGGCGCTATCGATGGCGATGCCGTGGATCGTGTTGTTGCGGAGCGCGGAGCTGGCGGTGTCGTAGACATTCCAGATCGATCCATCGAACCGGACGACTCCGCCACGGACGGTGCCGGCCCATACCGCGCCGTCGCGGTCAACCGCCAGCGCGGTGATATGGGCATCGCGCAGCGGTGTATTGGTGGTATCGTAGACGCTCCAGGTGGCTCCATCGAAACGCGCCAGACCATTGGCGGTGCCGATCCAGGCCACAGTATCGTGAACCGCCAGAGCGTAGACATTATCGTCGGGAAGCCCCGAGTTGGTCGTGGTGTAGACGCGCCAGGTTTCGGTCTGGGCACCGGCACGCGCGCCGGCCAGAAGAAGGAAAAGTGATGCAAGAAACAGGGGCGATCGCATAAGAAATCCGCACTACAATCATGAACGATTATTTCAGGGCCATTTCGGATGGCCCGCAATATCATGGGGAGGCGGGGTTGTAACGGGCACCCGAGGAAAAAGTTTCCGGTTATTCGCACGGGAATATTCCCTCATACAATCACATATCCGCCACACATATCATGATACAGCCGTGTACACATGTTTACTGCGGCCCGCGTTCCATCATCCCATGACAGCACTATCCGTGTGGGATATCCTCTATGATATACAGAGCCATAGATTTTATCATGCGCGATCATTTTCGGGTAGTGCCCCACGTTGGCTGTCGAGCGCCGATACGCTGGGCCGGAGCTGAACTCGGGCCCAATATTCCAGAGACCTGAGAGATACCGATCATTTTCGTCGCGATGTTGCGAGCATCACAGCCGGCTATGCGGCCATCGTGACGAACATTGGATTGCTCCGATCACAGCCAAACGCGGCCCGCTCATAATATTAATCGCGTGCGGTGGCATAAGAATATTCCTCATATATCGAGCTGGCGGATATATCACCCGGAACTCGATGGGCCGCCAATAGCGTCCCGCTCAATGAAAAGCCCGTCGAGCCTCTCGCCGCAAGGGCAGAGACACAACGGGCCTTCGCAAATCCGGCTATGGCGCGGATGATATCGGCGGGAAGAATTTCCCTACTGAATCATAAACTCTTTCGACTTCGAGAGCTTGTCGTTGACGTACGCATCGATCCTGTAGGAGCCGACCGGCCAGTCCTGCGGAAGCGAGAATGCGACCTTGACGGTGTTCTCGATGCCGCTCAGCGTATAGTCCTGGGTGAGCACCTTGATATCCTTCCCCTCGGGGGTATCGACGGCGATCAGGTCGGCCCTCACCTTCCCGGCGCCTCCCTCGTCGAGCGTGATCGCCGCGTGGAATTTCCTGTCGGATGGAGCAAACGAGCTGGCGGTCTCGCCGGCGGCGCCGCTGCCATCATCCTTGGCAAGCGTGATGCTCTCGACCTTAGCACCGTTGCCGGCGCTCTCGGGCGCGGTCTGGACCTGGGTCGCGCCGGTGGTATCGACCTTGGCGTCACCGCCCCGGCCGCCGCACGATGCAAGCACCGTCGCCGCCAGGAGGGTCATGAAAAGAACTGGAATTCTCATCGGATTCATTCTCCAGAGATATGTATGATTATGATATCGGTCGGCCATGGATGGAACCATCAACCGCGACGCTATCCGCAGGGATGGGCGTATACACGGTCCGCGCACATGACAGCCGGGGCGAAGCGCATGGGAACACGGAGATATCGACGTATGGGGGCGACAGGTCGGTCGTGATCGACAGCAACGGGGGGAATATACGGCGTTCGCGCAATTCCGGTGGCTGCGTCCGACAGTATATCCGGTGACGCGGGGGATATGGATGCGGCGATCGCTATCCCATCCCCTGCGCGTCGACATCGACGATGATCTGCACGCTGTTGCGGCCGTGCTTCTCATGATAGCGCTCGTAGGCATCGGAGAAGACCGCGTAGAAGATCTTCCCCCCCGGATCGACCAGCCGGTTGTTCTTGATCACGATCTGGTAGCGATACTGGTTGCGGAGCTTCCAGATGAGCGCGGCGGTCGGTCCCAGAATCTCGAGCGCCGGAAGCTCGCTCGGCAGAAGCTGCCGGAAGAGGCGGGCGTGGCTTTCGGTCTCGCGCTGATCCTCCGAGCGGAACTCGACGACGATAAAGCGGGCGAACGGCGGATAGTTCAGCTCGCGCCGCGACGAGAGCTCCTCGTTGTAGAGCATCATATAATTCTTGCTGAACGCCGCCTGGATGGCCGGATGGTTCGGGTGCGCCGTCTGGATCACCACCTCCCCCTCGATATTGCTCCGCCGCCCGGCGCGCCCTGCCACCTGCGTCAGAAGCTGGAACGCCCGCTCGCTGGAGCGGAAGTCCGGCAGCAGAAGCTGCGTATCGGCCGAGATCACGCCCACCAGCGAGACGCGGGAGAAGTCGAGCCCCTTGGCGACCATCTGGGTGCCGAGCAGCACATCGACATCACCGTTGGCGAACGAGGCGAGGATCTGCCGGTGCGCCCCCTTGCGGGTGGTGGTATCGAGATCCATCCTGATCATCCGCACCCCCGGAAGATGCTCCACAAGCTCCTCCTCCACCTTCTGCGTCCCGGCGCCCGGCTGCCGCAGATCATGTCCGCCGCATACCTCGCAGCGCGTCTCGGCCTTCCTGACATAGCCGCAGTAATGGCAGTGCAGCTCCTCGCGCGTCTTGTGGTAGGTCAGCGTGACCGCGCAGTGCGGACAGGTGGGGGAATGCGAGCAGGCGGTGCACTCCAGCCGGTTTGCGAACCCCCGGCGGTTCTGCAGCAGGATCACCCCCTCCTTCCGCTCGATCCGCTCGCGGATATCCTTCAGCAGACGCACCGACAGGGTGCCCCGCATCAGCTTCTGGTTGCGCGCGGTGACCGTATCGACCACCACGAGCTTCGGCTCGCGGGCGTTATCGACGCGCTCGGGCATCTCCAGCAGCGTGTATTTCTTCCGCTGCGCGTTGTAGTACGACTCGATCGACGGCGTCGCGGTTCCCAGCAGCGCCACCGCCCCGGAGAGCTGTGCCCGCACGATCGCCGCGTCGCGGGCATTGTAGCGGGGCTGCGCGTCGTACTGCTTGTAGCTCCCCTCGTGCTCCTCGTCGACGACGATAATCCCGAGGTTCCGCAGCGGCGCGAAGAGCGCCGAGCGGGCGCCGATCACCACATCGCAGCCGCCGCCGGCCACGCGGCGCCAGCCGTCGTACCGCTCGCCGGGGGACATCCGGCTGTGGAGCACGACGATCCTGTCGCCGAACGCGGCACTGAAGCGCTCCACCAACTGCAGCGTCAGAGCGATCTCCGGCACCAGCATCAGCGCCTTCTTCCCCGCGGCTATCGCGTGCCGGATCGTCTCGATATAGACCTGCGTCTTGCCGGAGCCGGTGACCCCGTGCAGCAGAAAGGTTTTGAACTGATTGCCGTCGAGCGCGGCGGTGACGGCATCGACGGCGCTCTGCTGCGCCGGGTTGAGAGAGAACGCATCCTGCGCCTCGGTCGTGCGCGGCCGCTCCTCCCCCTCGGCGTCGGCCAGAAGCTCCTCGCGGGAGATCTCGATATCCTCCAGCTCGATCGCCCCGCGCGCCAGCAGCCCCTTCAGCGCGGAGTCCGACGCGGAGGCCGCCTCCAGAAGATCGCTCGCGAAGACGTAATCGTTGCCGACGCGCATCGCCTGCGTATAGAGCAGGAGCATGATCGATGCCTGCTTCGGCGCGGTGCGATCGAGGTCATTGAGCAGAGCATGCATCGCGTCGTCGTCGTCGAGCAGCTCCGGGGCGATGCGCGCCCCGCGTGCGGTCTTCGGAGCGCTCCCCTTCTTCTGATGGCTGGTGCGGATGATGAACCCCTTCTGCTCGAGCGCGTCGAGCTGGCCCGAGAGGCTGTCGGCGCCGACCTTCTTCTGCAGAAAGCTGATCAGAACCCCCTTCGGGTGATCGGCCAGCGCGGTGAGGATGGCCGCCTGGCGGGGAGCCGTGCGGCGGAGCAGCGGGATCTCCTCGACGACCTCGGGTCCGGCCAGCCTGACCCGCTGGGTCGACTCCGGCGTCATCCCCTGCGGCATCATCGAGCGGAGCGTCTCCCCCAGAGGCGAGACGTAGTAATGGCTCATCCATTCGGCGAAGCGGATCATCTCCGGTGTGAACAGAGGCTCCGGATCGAGCAGATCGAGCAGCGGGCGGAGCTTCGCCAGATCGGTGCTATCGCGCTCCTCGGCGATCACCCCGGTGAGGGTCCTTCTGCCGAACGGCACCGAGACCCGCATGCCGACCAGCTCGCGATCGCGCCATTCCTCCGGCACCGCGTAGGTGAAGGTCTTGAAGAGCGGGATGGGGAGCGCGACCTGGACGTAGAGCGACATGGCAAAGCTGAAAGGGGATTATCGTTTTGAAATATGGCGGCGCCGGGCTCCCGTGGCCGGCATGGCGGCCCGGTGCATGGGGATACCTCAGGCTCCCCCGCGCCGATGCCGGTGTTCCGGTTCGGCGGGATAACGACCGGAGGCCGCCGGCCGGCGCCACACGGAGCATCGCGCCGCCGGATGCCGGCTTCGCCGCAATCGCGCAGAGCCCCTTCCCCGCCGTGCCCGATCCTACCAGCCGGAGGGGGCCCCCACATGGAGCGCAGGAAGAAGCTCCTGACGGAACTTTTCCCCCTTGTAGATCACCTGGTCGAGATACAGTCCCGACGGCGGCGATGTATAGTTCATCATCCCGGCGACCGGGGATTCCAGCGCCTCGGCGATCGCGTTCGGGGGAAGCTTGTCCCGCCCGATCTCGACGAGCGACCCGACCACCCGGCGGACCATCTTCCTGAGGAAGTGGCTGGCGCGGATCCTGATCAGGATCATCCCGTCGTTCTCGCCGATCTCGACCGATTCCAGCGCGACCTTCATCGATCCCTCGGCGGGGTTCATATCGGTGAAGGAGCGATAGTCGTGCATGCCGCTCATGCCGAGGGCGGCGCGGCGCATCTTCCCCAGGTCGAGCGGATCGCGCACCCACCAGACGAACGGCTTGCCGAAGGCGGTCCGGCGCTGCGATATCTGGTAGATATAGCTTCGGCCGGCCGCGTCGTGGCGGGCATGAAAGCGCTCCACGGGGGCCACCGCAAGCACATTGATATCATGCGGGAGATTGTCGTTCAGCCCGTAGATGATCTTCTGCGACGCGATCTGGCGGGGAAGATCCATATGCGCCACCTGTCCGAGCGCATGCACCCCGGCGTCGGTCCGTCCCGATCCGGTCACCTCGCCCACCGCGCCGAACGCCTCGCGCGCGGCGGTGATCAGCGATCCCTGGATCGTCTTGGCACCCTGCTGGACCTGCCATCCCGAGTAGCGGGTCCCTTCGTATTCGAGAAGAAGTTTATATCGCGGCATAGAAAAAATTGCTGGCCTCAAGATACGAAAGTCCGGACCGGAAGCCCGACCGGAACGGCAAGCTGGCATCGAAATGGAGGCATGGCGTCGTAAGCAGTTGTGATCCGGACGGATGGAGCCGGATATCCGGCGGGCGCGACGAGGGGGAGGATATGATGGCAGTACCTATGATGAGAACCCTCGCCACGCGGCTCATATGCCGGCCTTCCGGCTCCAGCCCCCGGTACCGCACCGGCCGTAGCGCTTCAACGCCGGAAGCAGCGATGAGGCGATCACCGGGATATCGTGGCCGGATCACTATCGCATCACAGGCTCATCGGAGTCCTCCCCTTACATGTGGGAATCCTCCGACACAGCGGCGAGAGAATCTTCAACGCAATATATAACGAGATACCAATGAGCTTCATGGACCAGATAGGAAGCCTGCTCAACCAGTATGGGGGCGGGGGTGGTGCCACGAGCCGCGAAGAGGCACGCCAGCATTACGATCAGATCGCGAGCGCGGTTCCGCCCGACTTGCTCGGATCGGTCATCGGACCGGCGCTTGCGTCGCTCGGGAGCGATCAGGTGCGGGAGCGGGTCTACAACTCGGCCACCGAGATGACGCCGCAGCAGCGCGGGGGATTCCTCGGCACCCTCCTCAACGGTCTCTCATCGAGCGGCGTCGATATCGGCGCAATGCTGGGGAGGCTGGGGATCGGGGAGGATGTGGCGAAGAACCCGGAGAGCGCCACCCCCGAGGATGTGGCGAAGGTGGCGACCGAGGCCCAGCAGACGGCCCCCTCGATCTTCGAACAGGCCATGAAGTTCTTCGCCGACCATCCGACGCTCGTCAAGGTGCTCGGTACGATGGCGATCGCGGCGATCGCGAAAAAGTTGTCGGGCACCAGCGCCAGCAACGGCACCAACCCCGGCAGCGGAGGCCTCGGCGGACTTGGCGGTCTGTTCGGACTCTAAGAAACTACCTGCCGGCGATCGCCGGCGACATGCGGATGGCGGCCCCTCGCGCCCCGAAGAGCGCACACTCTTCCGGCGACGGCGGCCAGCTCCCACGACGCGTCCGCACCAACGGCGGCACGCGGAGAACGTGGAGATATGAGCAATCATATCTCCACGTTCCTTGTTCATCCTGCCCCCCTCTTTCCCCCCTATTCCCTATTTTCGGGGAAGCCGGCGGCTGGCGGGGATGCCCCACGCGACCGGCCTCCACATTCAAAACTACCGGGTAGACCTTCATGGCCTCACAGCCGCTCCGCGTCGCGATCCTCTGGCATCAGCATCAGCCCTACTACAAACATGGCAACAGCTATCTGCTCCCTTGGGCCCGGCTGCACGCGACAAAGGATTACTACGATATCGCCGCCGCACTCGATGCGTTCCCCAAGATCCGCCAGACGATCAATGTGGTCCCCTCGCTGCTGGTGCAGTTAATCGACTACGTGGAGAACGGCGCCAGCGATATGGTGCTCGATCTGTCGCGCCGCCCCGCCGCCGAGCTCACCGCCGAGGAGAAGTCGACGATCCTCCGCTACTTCTTCCTCTGCAACGTCGAGCGGATGATTCTGCCGTATCCCCGATTCGCGGAGCTGCATGCCAAAGGGTCCCGCGGCCGCGACGACGAGCAGGCGATCGCCGAGGCGGCCGGGACCTTCAGCGAGGGGGACTGGCGCGACCTGCAGGTATGGTACAACCTGACCTGGATCGGCGAGTACTCGCGCGATGAGGAGCCGTTCGCGACGCTGCTGGCGAAGGGACGCGACTTCACCGAGGAGGAGAAGGTCGCGCTGCTCGACGCATCGATCGCGATCATCGCAAAAGTGATCCCCACCTACAGGCGGCTGATGGAAGCGGAGCAGATCGAGCTGTCGGTCACCCCCTTCTACCATCCGATACTGCCGCTGCTGTGCGACAGCTATACGGCGCTGGAGGCGATGCCGAACGCCGCGCTGCCGGAGAATCATATCGAGTATCCCGAGGACGCACGGGTGCATATCGGGCGCGCCATCACGATGTTCACCGAGCGCTTCGGAAGGAAGCCGAACGGGATGTGGCCGAGCGAGGGGAGCGTCAGCGATCAGGCGCTGGCGCTGGTGCGCGGGGCGGGACTGCAGTGGGCCGCGACCGACGAGGGGGTGCTCCGCAAGACGCTCGGCGAGGCGTGGAGTCCGCTGGCGAAATATTTCCCCTACACGCTCAAGACGCGGAGCGGAACGCTGCGGATGGTCTTCCGCGACCATGAACTCTCCGATGCGATCGGCTTCGTCTACAGCAACTGGGACCCGGCGGCGGCGGCGCTCGACTTCTACAACCGGCTCAGCGAGATCCGCAACAGAATCATCCAGGAGCATGGCCCCGACGCCCTGGCCGAGGCGATGGTGCCGGTGATACTCGATGGCGAGAACTGCTGGGAATATTATCTCCGGAACGGACGCCCCTTCCTGGAGGCGCTCTACGGGCTGATCAGCGAGTCGAGCGAGATCGAGACGACAACGATCTGGGACGCGGTGCGGAACGCCCCGGCGCGCCCGGAGTTGACGATCGGCAGGATCTACTCGGGAAGCTGGATCGGAAGCAACTTCAAGATCTGGATAGGACACGAGGAGGACAACACGGCGTGGGACGCGCTGGCGCTGGCGCGCGCGACGCTGATGGCCGCGCGTCCGTCGCTTGCCGAGGATCGGTTCGCCGAGGCGATGGAGGAGATCTATATCGCCGAGGGCTCCGACTGGTTCTGGTGGTTCGGCGATGAGAACTCCTCGGCCAACCAGGACGACTTCGACGATCTGTTCCGCGCCCATCTCCGCTCGGTCTATACGCTGATCGGCGAGGAGCCGCCGGCCGCGCTCGACAGCCCTATCCGCCGCGCCGGACGGAAGACCACCGTGTTCCCTCCCACCGGAACGATCTCCCCGGCGATCGACGGGCTCCGCTCGTCGAAAAGCGGCTGGGCCAGGGCCGGGCACTTCGCCGTGGAGCAGGTCGGGGGGGCGATGCACCACGCCGAGGCGTTCGAGCGGCGCATCTGGTTCGGCGCCGACGCGGCCAACGTCTATATCCGGTTCGATACCCAGCTTCCGCTCGCGGCCGGCTCGGAGATCTGCCTGACGCTGCATGGCCGCCGGTCGGTGACGCTCAGCTTCACGCCGTCACGGGTCGCGATGGCGGCGTCGGTGGACGACAGCGGCCGCGCGGTGATCACCGGCATGTCGGCGGCGATCGGCGACACGCTCCACGCGGCGGTCCCGCTCGGCCATCTCGACGGCATCGGGAAGCCGCCGGAGTCGATCGGCATCGTCTGCGAGATCTTCGAGAACGGCCATCAGACCGAGCGGTTCCCTCATCAGGGAGAGGTGATCTGCCCGCTGGCCCCGGCAGCGGCCGATCCGGCGACCCGATAGCGAGCCAATCACCGGCCATGGCCGGATCACAACACGGTTATTCCTCCGGGTTGAAGTAGATTGCACACCCCGGCACGCGCCATCGTTGGCGTTCCCGAAGATTCAACAAACTGGTCACGAGCAATGCGCCGTTTCATACTGATCGCGATCGCCTCCATCATCGGGAGCATCGGCCTGATGGCCTTCTATGTCATGTGGGATTATGATCCCGACACCGTCAGCCCGATGGTCTCGGCGCCCAGCTATATGAGCCTGTTCCAGGACGCCGTCAAGCGGCGGATGGGAAAGCAGTACGATGGACTCGACGAGGCGGGGCGAACCAGGGTGCTGGGTGATATCATCGCCTCGCGCGAGGCGGCCCCGGTGCGCGAGGTGGCGCTGTTCCGCTCCCGTGAGCTCGCCAACAAGGACGCGGCGCTCGCCCTGATCAGGAAGAATCTCGACGCCCTTCCCGACGACCTCTACGAGACGGCGATAGGCTCGGCCGCGGCGCTGGGCACGCCGAAGGGAACGGCGCTGCTCGATACGCTCTACCGCAAGCTCAACGCCGATCCGGCCGCCCACACGCCGCTCGGCGGCTATCGCTCCGCCACGCTGCTGGTCAGCCGCGCCGATGCCGATCTGGCGATGACGTTTCAGGAGCGAAGCCGCGGGGATGCCGATTTCACGCAGGCTCAGGCGCGCGAGATCTCCCTCTTCTTCCCCACCGATCCCGAATATCTTATGGCCGTGCCGAACGTGGACGACGTGCTGAAGGATTTCAACGGATCGCGCTTCGCGCAGGCGCTCGACAAATCTCCCGTGCCGGCCGATATCTGGACGCTCCCGATGCTCCGCACCATCGCCTCGCTCCGCTCGCGGCTCGGGGAGACGATGGGATTTCTGGCCCCCTACTTCTCCCCGGAGAAGCTCTTCCGCGATCACCTGGCGATCGGCAAGTACGGCGAGGAATATCTGATCGTCACCTACAAGGATAAGAACGTCTCGCTCGGCGAGTCGATGATCGATGTCTTCAGCAAGCTCGGGAAGGATTTCGGCATCAGCAAGTGGAGCGTCGACGCGACGCAGGTTGGGACCGTACGCAACCGCAAGAGCGGGAAGACGATGAGCTACGCCACATCGGGCGAGTACTTCATCGTGGCAACCGACACGGCGCTGATACGCCGGGCTCTCACCACGTTCCAGTCGGATCGCGGCGCGTCGATCGGGATCGACCCGCTGTTCAACACGGCGTTCTCGGCGCTCGATCAGAGCGGCCAGCGCGATCAGATGCTGGTCTGGATGAACCCGACGAAATATCTCGCGGTCACCGGCTCGAAAAGTCCGGCGGCACGGCGGCTGGCGGTGGTCGCGCGGGCGCTGGGGCGTCCGGTGGCGACTGCCGACGCGACGGCGGCAGCGATCGCCGGCGGGTTCCCATCGACGCTCGCCTCGGCGACGATCGGCGGCGACGACCCGATGATGCTCTGGCGCTATGTGGTGGATGTCCGCTCGCTCGGCAAGAATCCGATCGATTCGCTTGCACGTCTGGCGAAGATCGATATCGGCAAACAGGTCATCCCCTACCTCACCCCGTCGATGGCGGTGGGATACTCGGGGGTGGATTTCCTCCGCCAGCCATACGGGTACTCCAACACGGCGTTCAACACCGTGGCCGGCTTCCCGCTCCGCTCGGCGCCCGCGCGCTTCGACTCGACGCTCGGCGTCCTCTTCGGCCGGATCACCTCGCTGATCTATACGCCGGAGACGCTTCCGGGGGGGACCACACGGCTCTGGATCGCCAGCGACACGACCACCAACGACACGCTGCTGAAGGAGCGGAAGCTGCAGCCGAGCTTCGCGGTGATCGATGGCCGCACGCTGCTGATCGCCTCCACGCCGTCGCTGCTGAGAAAGAGCGCCACGTCGATCGCGGCGGTGTCGGGGGGGCAGAGCGCCGATCCGAACGCATACTTCACCGGGACGATGCGGGTGGACTCCTTCACGGTCAACACGCTGCAGTATATGAAGAGCTATCTCTCGCGCGGGGACCGCTTTACGTCGTCCGACATCAACAGCAGGTTCGATCCGCTCCGCTTGGCGCTGGGGAACTACGACCGGCTGAACTGGCTGTTCACCGTCGAGAACGGTCTCCGCCGGGGAACGGCGACGCTCATCGCCCGCAAATAATCAGGCGCCTCTCCATCCGTCGATCTTTGCACTCCCGGCGCGCTGTGGCCGCGCCGGGGGCTATCTCCCGTTCGCTTCCATCTCTCATCCCCGATGGCTACTACTTCATCATCATCGACACTCCGCAGGAACATCCTCCGCACGGCGATCTGGACCCTTGTGGCCGCGGCGGCCGTGGTGGGGGGAATCCAGATCTACCACCGGCTCGACGCATCGGTGAAGGATTTCGATCTGGTGATCACCCCGAACAACATCCCGGCCGACGGCGTCTCATCGGCGCAGCTGGAGATCAGGATCATCTCGCGCTTCGGCAACCGGATGAACGTGCGGGCGCTGCCGGAGGCGCCGAAGATCGAGCTGGCCGAGGGGGGCGATCTGGTGAAGGTGATACCGCTCGGCGATTCGCTCAGCTACAGGCTGGTGGCGCGCTTCACGTCGGGAGAGGTGGTGGTGCGTGCAAGGATTCCGGGCGCCCCCGGCCCGATCGAGGCGCGGCTGGCGCTGACGGCGTCGCTGGCCGACAGGAACGGCAACGGCTATCCCGACGCGATGGACCTCTCCTCGGAGAACGACCGCTCGGCGTTCCGCCGCTGGTTCACCACGATCGCGCTGGCGCAGTTGACGCATCTGGACGACCGCTGGCACGACCGCGACTGCGCCGGGCTGCTGCGCTACTGCTACCGCGAGGCGCTGAAGCGGCACGACGACGCATGGCTGGCCGGACGGCGCTGGCTGGTGACGGCGGCCATCCCCGATGTGCGGAAGTATAACTATCCGAACGTCCCGATGGTCGGCACGCGGGTCTTCAACGCGGGGGCGCGCCCTCCACGCCAGGAGCCGGCGATGACGGCCATCGAAGCCGAGCGGGTCTCGAATCGGAAGGAGAGCGAGGAGCCGGCCGGAGCGCGAACGGTGCGGATCGGCCCCGACGAGTTCAGCGACTTCGCCGAGGCCGCGCGGCTGAAGGACAACTCGCTGGCGTTCCTCTCGCGCGATGCGCGCGCGGCATCCCCCGGCGATGTGATGATCTATCTCAACGATACCGAGAGCCAGTGGCCCTATCATACGATGGTCTATCTGGGCAACGGGATGACCGTCTATCATACCGGCCCCGACGGCGACAAGCCGGGGATCGTCAAGAAGCTCTCGCTCGGACAGCTGGCACAGCATCCCAACCCGCGCTGGCACCCGATCGCATCGAACCCGTACTTCCTGGGGTTCTACCGCTGGCGCATCCTGATGTAGCCCCGCGTCACGATCCTCTCATCTCGTATCTCCATCATATCCTACGTCTCTCATACTAATCCGGCAGTCAGTCTTCTTTCACAGCGTTCGGCCGGGGACAGACTCGCCCTTTGATATCGAAGCCGAAGGTGAGATGGAGATAGAAATGCGACAGTTCCGGATCGCCGAGCCCGGAGATTGACCCTCCCGAAGACCACGCGCTGCTCACTGGCACGAAATGGTAGCCGCCCCCCACTTCGACCGGCAGCGTGCTGCTGAAACCTCGCTCCTCATCCCCAAGGAAGGGAATATTGATCGCCCCGATGACCCCCACATCGAGTGATGGGGCGATCTTGGTGAGGGTCACGCTCTGCCACCAGCTCTTTTCCATCAACGCTTCGTTCCCCGTATCGCTCCCGGTGGCGGTGTTGTCGCGGCGAAGCTCCAGGTTGATGATATCAACCCCCAGCGATGCCCGTGGGTAGATTGAAAAGAGATGCTCCTCACCCCGGAAAGCACTGAGAGTGGCGGCAAGACTATACTGCGTATAGAACGTCCGGGCAGTGTAGTCAACACCATTGCGGTGAAGTGCTCCCCATCCAGAGCCCAACGCATAGCCAAACCGAGCTCCCCACGTCAGCATCGTATCGGGGTCTTCGAAGCCGATGCCATTGATGAGATTATCCTCGATAGCGAAACGAATCCCGGGCAGGCCGGCCTCCTGCAGATCACGGTTCATATCGCCTCCACCGGGAGGAGAATCATAGGCATAGTAGAAGCGTACACGCCCCCATAAGGTATCGCATGTAACATCCTGTGCCGAAAGACTAGCAGAGGATAACAGAGCAAACACAGCAAAAAGTATACAAAGAGCAATAGAGTGCATGATCTTGCGAAGAGATGAATTGTTCAATTCAATTTCGGTGGCCTACAGCAGGCTGCCACCGCAATCAGGTTCCGGAACGGCCGGAACTTATCGTCCCTCATAATAGGGGCAGAGCAGCCGGCTCCATTGGACGCCGAGCGTGATATTGAAATAGAACCCTCGGGTTATGGGAGGATCGACATAACGGACAAGGTTGCCGGAGGTATGGCTTACGAGTGGAAAACGATACCCTCCACGGAAGCCGAGAATCAGCCTGGAGCTCTCAGCGATGGAGGCAGGCAGCGGCAAGCGCGCCTCAATGCCCGCCCCGCCATTGATCAGTGCCGATAACCTCTGCGCGGTGAACGACTCGCTCCAGATCTCATCGAGCAGCTCCCCCACTGTGCGGCTCCCTTCCCCGTCCGCCGTTCCGGCTGCTCTTCGATGGATGGCAAGATTCGTGAACGCTATGTCATACCCAGCCAGTATATAGAAGGTGAAAGCCCCGGTATCGAGCAACCGGTACGCATTAAATATCGAAACTGCAGCATTCTGGAGATCCGAACGGAGCGCATAAACGTTTCCTTGCTCATCAGTAAACTGCCCTTTCCCCGCTGCGAAAGCAAAGGTGATCTCCTCTCCTATAATCCAGGGCCGGGCACCGACAGAAAACTGTGCTCCGGCTCCTCCCACCCAGCTCAGCGCAGATCGCTCCCAGCCGATCCGGTCATACCCCGACGGCTGGAGCGCGGTATTGACCTTATCGAGATCAGGAGCATTCTGGAGAAACAGCAGGTATACTTTGATGTGCCGACTCGTACTATCACACGGACTCTGCTGCGCCTGGCTGGCCCTACCGAAGCAGAGGAGCAAAAGCACAAAGAATAGAACACAAGATTGCCTCATACAGGAAATGGAAAATGAATAATGAATGCATATACGCCAACCGACTACGTGCGTACAACTGCAGTGACATACAGGATCGACAAAAGGTGACTGAAGGAGCAAAGGTGACTGAAGCACTTGAGAAAGGGGAGATCAACAGGGCAAATTCAAGCTGTTAAGCCCAGGCCGATAGTGATGAAGATGTGATGTGGAGGGGCGATTAATTGCATGGCACCGCGACCGGCAACGCCAGCCCTCTTTCATACATCCGTTACTCAATGGGAGGTTGGCGCGGAGATGCTCTCCGCGCCAACGTGCTCCCTCGGGCATCCCCACGCCGTACAACCTCGAGTGGCGTATGAAACCGGACGCAGTTCAGCCCACGTCGACGTACTGCATCGAGCGGCGGGCGGCGGCGGCGAACACCTCGCGGATCATCGCATGTGCCGGGCCCGACAGATCGGGATCGCGCTCGATCAGGTCGAACGCCGCCTCGCGCGCCTCGACGACGATCGGGCCGTCGGTGATGATATTGGCGTGCTTGAACTCCGGCAGCCCGCTCTGCCGCGTCCCCACAAGATCCCCCGGCCCGCGAAGCTCCAGATCGATCTCGCTGATGCGGAACCCGTCGGTGGTCTCGACCATCGCCTGAAGGCGCCTGATCACCGCCTTGCGCTCCTTGCGCGCCTCGTTCTGCGAAAGCCCCGGACGGAGATGGTAGCGGAAATGATCCTTCGTCAGCAGGATGCAGTACGACTGATCGTTCCCCCGGCCGACGCGGCCGCGGAGCTGATGCAGCTGCGACAGTCCGAACCGCTCGGCATTCTCGATCACCATCACGCTGGCGTTCGGCACGTCGATCCCCACCTCGATCACGGTGGTGGCGATCAGCACGTCGATCTTCCGCTCCAGGAAATCGCGCATCGCCTCCTCCTTCTCGTACCAGAACATCTGCCCGTGCAGAAGCCCCAGCTTCAGATCGGGGAAGACAGCCTCGTGGAGGAACTCGTAGTGCTCCACGGCGGACTTCGCCTCGAGCTTCTCGGACTTTTCGACCAGCGGATAGACCACATATGCCTGGCGTCCCTCGCGCACCTCGCTGCGGACGAACTCCCAGACCCCGTCGAGCTGCGTCTCGAAGCGGACGGCGGTGCGGATCGGCTTGCGGTTGGCCGGCAGCTCGTCGATCACCGAGACGTCCAGATCGCCGTAGAGGGTCATCGTCAGCGTTCTCGGGATCGGCGTGGCGGTCATGATCAGCGTATCGGGACGGCGCCCCTTGTTGCGGAGCGACGCGCGCTGCTCCACCCCGAAGCGATGCTGCTCGTCGATCACCACAAGCCCGAGGTTGCCATACTCGACCTCCTCCTGGAACAGGGCGTGCGTGCCGACCACCACATGCGCCTCCCCCATCCTGATCGTCCGGAGGATCTCCTCGCGCATCCTCTTCTTCTGCCCCCCGATCAACTGCGTCACCACTATCGGCAATCCCTCCAGCAGTCGCTTCAGGGTCTGCGTATGCTGCTCGGCCAGAATCTCGGTCGGCGCCATGAACGCACACTGATAGCCGTTCTCCACCGCCACGAGCATCGCCAGCAGGCCGACGATCGTCTTGCCCGATCCGACATCCCCCTGCAGCAGCCGGTTCATCGCGCGCGGCTCCGCCATATCCTCCAGGATCTCCCTGAGCGTCCGCTTCTGCGCTCCGGTCAGCGCAAAGCCGAGCTTCTCCAGAAGCGCGCGCGCGTAGCTGCTCTTGGTATCGAACGCTATCCCCGGCTCCTGCGTCCTGACGATCTCCTTGCGGAGCGCCAGCCCGAGCTCGAAGAAGAACAGCTCCTCGAACTTCATCCTGTGACGAGCCCGGTCGAGCGACTCCTCGCTCTCGGGGAAATGGATCTGGCGCACCGCGTCGCGCAGCGGCATCAGCGCGTAGCGCTCGCGGATATCGTCGCTCAGCGTCTCGACGAGCTCCTCGTCAGCGTACTGCGCGAACGCATGCTCGATCAGCGTCCGCATCGTCCGGGAGGTGAGGCCGGCGGATTTCATCTTCGCCCCCTCGCGGTACTGCGGGATGATCCGTCCGCTGTGGATCAGCTTCTCCTCATCGCGCTCCAGCCGCTCCATCTCCGGGTGCGTCCACTGCAGCGTCCCGCCGAAGATCTCGGGGGCGCCGCTGATCGCCAGAAGATCGGCCGGCTGAAACGCCTTGATGAACCACTGCGCCCCCTGAAAGAAGACGAGGCTGGCCTCGCCGGTGGCATCGGAGACGCGCATCACCAGACGCTTGCGCCCCTTCCCCGTCTCGAACATCTGCATCCGCTTGACCTCGACGATCGCCGTCACCTGGTCGGGGATGCCGTCCTCCCCCCCCAGCAGCACCTTGATCTGGCGGAGCGGGAGCACGGTGCGCCGGTCGAGATATCCCCGTGGTGCGAACAGAAGAAGGTCACGGATGGAGATCACTCCAAGCTCGGCCAGCGCCGCGGCGCGCGCCGACCCGATCCCCTTCACATACTGCAGCGGCAGGATCGAGTTGACGGGGCGGGCCGGCTCGGCCACCCCCTCCCCCGATGCCGTCGTCTTCGATTTCGTTGTCGTTCGTTTTGCCATCGTATCGGTATCGTCGCGCCGCCGCGGCCTTCATTCAAAGCACCGCCCGCAGAGCTATGGTTGTCCGGCGGAGATGCCCCATCGCCCGACCATGGGGTCCATGACAGCACGAGGCTCCGCCGCTCCTGCATGAAGATCGGAAAATACGTATGTTCGGCTCTCCGGGGAGGGCCCGCGCGCCATCACCCGGAGATTCTCATGACCCGGACGATTCCCGAGGAGAGTATACACGAATGCGGAGAATATTTCCATTGGCCCTGCTGCTGGCGCTGGCGGCATGCGGCGACGGCAACCGGACCGACGACAGAAGCGCCGGTGAGCCCCCCCTCCCGATGGAGGAGGAAGAAGCGATATCGAACCAGTGGAAGTTCGAGGTGAAATCGGGCGCGCTCGATATGCGGATCACCTCCAGCGGCACCGACAGCGGCGTGCCGGCCGCCACGACCCTCACCGCGCTGTTCGATGACCATGGGGCCAGGATGGCGACGCACTGGGCCGTCGGGCCGGGGGATACGATGCATATGATCCTCAACGACGGGATGGTGACCAACTACAATCCGGCCGAGGGGACCGGCATGAGGCTCAGGGCGGCGCCGCAGATCCGCAACGGGCTCCCCCATCTTCCCGACGAGATAGCGATGGAGGAGATCCGCAAGCGCCCCACCTACAAGGATCTGGGCACCCGGACGATCCTCGGCAAAGAGGCGCATGGCTACAGCCTCGACTCGGCCGGCGTCACCACGACGGTATGGGAGTGGAAACGGATTCCGCTGCTGATGGAGACCAGCGGCGCCGCGGCCACGCGCCATGAGGTGACCCGGCTGGAGACCGATCTGGTGCTCCCGGCCGAGCGGTTCAATCCCCCGAACGGTCTGACCATCCGAGACGTGCCGCAGGATACGGCGGCACGCAAACGATAACCCGCATGATCGCAGAGCCATCCCCATGTCGCGCGCGGCGGGGATGGCCCCCATGCGATGGGCAGATCTCCCTCCCCTTCATGCTCGCCCCCTTCTCCCGCCAGCCGCTCCATCGCACCGGGCGTGACCGGCAGGAGGCCGCACGAACCTTTCGAAACAAATCAACCGGCAGAATCGCGTGACGCGATCGCTAATTTTCACCCGCCGACGATCGGACCGATGATCGTCACCGAAACTCTTTTCATCAAATCCTCCAAATGCCATGAACACCAGCACCCTCCCCCTTCGCGAACGTATGGCCTCATATGTGGGCTCCCTGCAGGACCGCATCTGCGCGGCCATCGAGGAGCAGGATGGAGCGGCACGGTTCACGGAGGACGCATGGCAGCGTCCCGGCGGCGGCGGCGGATTCACGCGGATCATCACCGGCGGCAGGGTGTTCGAAAAAGGGGGCGTCGCGGTATCGACGGTGCACGGGGAGCTGCCGGCGAAGCTCGCCGAGAAGATGGGGGTGGAGCATGCGGAGTTCTTCGCCACGGGGATCTCGCTGGTGATCCATCCCGCCTCCCCCCGCGTCCCGACCGTCCACGCAAACTTCCGCTACTTCGAGCAATCCAACGGCGACGCATGGTTCGGCGGCGGTGCCGACCTGACACCGTATATCGCTGATCCGTGGGATGGCGAGCACTTCCACACGACGCTGAAAAAGGCGTGCGATCCGTTCGGCGACGATATCTATCCACGCTTCAAGAAATGGTGCGACGAGTATTTCTTCATACGGCATCGCGGCGAGGCGCGCGGCCTGGGGGGACTGTTCTACGATTATCTCCGGGGAACCCCTGAGGAGATGGAGCGCTGGTTCGCGTTCCAGCAGTCGGCCGGAGACGCGTTCCTCCCCGCCTATATCCCGGTGGTGGAGCGGCACAAGGATGAGCCCCATACCGAGCGCGAGAAGAAGTTCCAGCTGCTGCGCCGCGGCCGCTACGTCGAGTTCAACCTGGTGTACGATCGCGGCACGACCTTCGGACTGGAGACGCAGGGACGAACCGAGAGCATCCTGATGAGCCTCCCGCCGGTGGTGAACTTCGATTACTGCGCTCCGATGGAGACCGACGCGTCGGAGGCGACGCTGATGGGATGGCTCCGCCAGCCGAGGGAGTGGGCCTGAGGGGCGACATCTCCATACCGGCCGATGGGGCGCAGGCCTGGAGCACGCTCGAGGAGCGGATCATCGGCTGCGAGCGCTGTCCCCGCCTGCGCGCCTACTGCACCGAGGTGGCGCGCGTCAAGCGCGCGGCGTACCGCGACTGGGAGTACTGGGGGCGGCCGGTGCCGAACTTCGGCGATCGGAACGGACGGCTCCTGATCGTCGGGCTGGCGCCGGCGGCGCACGGAGCCAACCGCACCGGACGGATGTTCACTGGCGATCGCTCGGGGGATTTCCTTTTCGACGCGCTCTACCGCACCGGCTTCGCCAGCCAGCCGGAATCGCGTCACGCCGGCGACGGCCTTGCCCTGCGCGATGTGATGATCACCGCGACCGCCCACTGCGCCCCACCGGGGAACATGCCGCTGCCGGAGGAGATCGCCAACTGCTCGGAGTATCTGGTCGAGACGTTCGCGCTGATGCCGAGGCTGCAGGGGACCATAGCCCTCGGCAAAATCGGCTTCGACGCCGCGATCAGATTCTATCTGGAGCGCGGATGGATCGCCAGCAGACGGGGCCTCGCGTTCGGCCATGGAGCGCTCCATACGTTCGACCACGCCCCGTTCATCCTCTCGACCTATCACCCGAGCCAGCAGAATACATTCACCGGACGTCTGACGATGGAGATGTTCGTGGAGATCTTCCGGCGGGCCGCCGGGCTGCTTCGGTAGAGTTCGCTCGTACGTTGGTCCGGTTGGCGCGGAGATCATCTCCGCGCCGGCGTGGCTGCCCGGAGGGGACAGCAATCCGACACCGATAGCCTCCAGCCTGCTGATAGACGTGGGAAACCAGTCTATTGAATATCGAGGAGATCGCCGGGGGTGTTGATGTTTCTGATGGCGCCGCGCAGATGCCCGGGAAGATCGGCGCGCAGAAAATCCCCTCCGCTCAGCAGCGACCTGACCGCAAGCTCCTCCCGCTCCATCAGCCGGTCGATCGCCCCGAGCGCCGACGGCGCATAGATCGAGAAGAGGGGCTCGGGACGCCCGGCGTTCATCGTCACCACCCCATCGGCGCTTCCGATGCGCGGGGCCATGGCGGCGAGCCAGCCGATCGCCCCGGAGCTCAGCAGGGGCATATCGCAGGCGAGCGCCAGCACCGGCCCTCCCGCCGCGCGGAGCGCCGTGGCGATCGCGCCGAGCGGCCCGCTCCCCGGAGCCTCGTCCTCGATACACGCGGCATCATCGATCCCGGCCACACCACGCCTCCCCACCACCATCACCGGCAGCCCCGTCGCGAGCGACGCGCGCACGACACGGTCGAGCATCGGCACCCCGGCAACGGGGAGCGCGGCCTTGTCGCGTCCCATGCGGCGGCTGAGGCCACCGGCCATGATCGCTATGCGGAGGCCGGGATCATCACTCTGCGGGTAGCTCATCGATCGTGTCATGGATCCATGAATAAATCGCCACGGTGGATGGCAGGCCGAGCGTCCCCGCCCCAAGCGCGATAACCTGCTCGATCTCCTCGACGCTGATCCCCATCGCCAGCGCCTTCCTGACGCTCGAGTGCACGGCCCCCTCCCGCATCGCGCCGACGGCGACCGCGAGCTTGATCAGCCTCCGCGTCCTCTCGTCGAGCGGCCCCTCCTCCCCCGCCTCGTTGATGGCGCGCCAGGCAACGTCCAGCTTCGGATAGCGGCGGATGAACTTGACGTAGGTCTTCGGGGGCTTCGGAAGCTTGTTCATGACGGGTTCCTTTGTGATACTCTTCGATGGCCGACTCTCGGGCGCCAATCTATCAGCGTTCGGCCGGGTATACAAGGGTCGATCACGATGCGCATCCGGCGCGGGGACGGGCGGACATGGCGGCGGCGTGCGGGGAGCGACAGGGGGATGACTGGATCGGCGGGGAAGATTTCCGCTTGCACTATCCCGGCTTGGATGTAGCTTGCGCCGCCATACGTCCATGCCGCCGCGCGCCGGGGCAGAAGCCATCGTCCGGCGCGAGCGGCACTTCCATCAAGTTCAGCTGTCATGATTCTCTATCTGATGCGCCATGGGATCGCCGAGGATCAGTCGATTCTCGGCCGCGACGCCGATCGCGAGCTTACGCAGCAGGGAACCCTCCGCACGGCGATGGTCGCCAAGGGGCTTGCCAAGCTCGGCATCACGCTCGACCGCGTCATCT